>Ga0099364_10012034_pt1 | contig 11725 bp, 10 predicted proteins | sample TergutTh196P3_FD_73070 | JGI IMG/M metagenome (GOLD analysis project Ga0099364, IMG submission 73070) | Microcerotermes parvus P3 segment gut microbial communities from Pointe-Noire, Republic of the Congo - Th196 P3 | ecosystem: Host-associated > Arthropoda: Insects > Digestive system > Gut ...
CGGTTTTTTCAGGTGTGTATGACGTATTGTATTTTGTTGGATCGGTTTTTTCTGTTTCGGTTTTTTCAGGTGTGTATGACGTATTGTATTTTGTTGGATCGGTTTTTTCTGTTTCGGTTTTTTCAGGGTAAACCGATAAGATAGGATTAGATAGGATTATTGTGTTGTTATTTTTAAGATCTCTATTTTTTAGATCATTATTAAGTATACCATTATCCTTTAGTATGTCGTTTTCTAACGTGTTACTTTTTACTGTGTTATTTTTAGTGCCCTTGTTTTTCGTACCCGGAATATAAGGGTACGGATCCGTGCCTTTGTTTTCCGGGTACGGTTCAATCATTTCAACCAGCGTGTATATGTTATTCCTGAACTTGCCTTTGTTGTCGGTATTTTGCTCTACTGTTATGTATCCGTATTTTTTTAAAAGGTTAAAATGCTTGTAGTATCTGTCCTCGCCAATTTTCAAGTCACGCAAAATTTTACCACGGCTTGGGAACGCAGTTGTTCCAGCTCCGGCGTAACTACAAAAATACGAATAGATAGCCTTTGCTTCTATCGTTATCCGTTGGTCTTGCATAGGCATTTTAGGGATAAGCCCATAACCTAAAACCATTCTGCCCTGTACTTTTAAAACGTCGATGCCTGCTCTGTTTTCGTTCATAGATTAATTCCTCCTACCTCTTTTTTTTAAGTTTTTCATATCTTTGTTGTCCTTGTCCTGCCTTTTTTACAAGTGGCTTTATAGTATCGCTGTTGTTGGCATAGTTCAAAAATAACGTTCCTAATGTAATTCTCATATTATGAGGATATTTCAACCACTCATAGCCTTTGAATAGATCACGGACAAGGAACGTATCGCCTGTTTCCAAGTTCTGGATTTCCTCAATGCAATAATCCAATAAATTTTGGGGGGTCATAAAAATTCCACCTTTCGAGTTTGTTTTATATTAATCTATCAATCTTACATATTAAAGTCAACACAAATTTTATAAAAAAAAAGACGGGGGAACCCGTCTTTTTTTTTTGCCTTTATTCCTGTGAAAGTTTTCGGTATTGCTCTGAGCCGCTACCTGCCTATGGCCGTCAGGTACCTGTAAAGCATTGAGGCCACCACGGCCCGAGGCGCCGGATCGCCGGGGTTCAGGTTCCTGCCCGGGATGTCCGTGTATATGCCCTGGGCGGAAAGGGTATGCACCGCCGTTCTGGCCCAGGAGCTGATATTCTCGGAATCCTGCCATTCCCTGACTTCCAGGATGAAAGGCGGCTTATTTACATCGCTCTCCTGGACCCGGCTTATGAAGACCGCCAGCTGCTCGTTTGTTATCGGGTCAGCCGGCCCGAACCTGCCGCCGCCGTAGCCTTCAGTTATCTGGTTTTCGGCGGCCCATTTCACGCCGGCCGTATACCAGGTTCCTTCCGGCACATCATAAAATGGGTTTGGAACCCCTCCTATGTCCGGCTCGCCGGCCAGACGGTAAAGGATGGTCACCATCATGGCCCTGGTCAGCTCCTCGTCCCAGCCGAACCTGTTGTCGGAAACGCCTATCATTATCCGCCGCCTGTACAAGTCCACCACGGCGTCAAAGAACCAGTCCCCTTCCCTTACGTCGATAAATGGGTTGAAGGAGACGACGCCCCCGCCGGGATCCGTGACGGCGATAAACAGCGCAGGGTACATCCCGCCGTTCATGACGAACGATATGACATGCCCTCCTGCAGGAAGAGTGTCCAGAAACGACGCCTTTAAGGTGAACACGTCCCTTATCGCGGTGTAGTCCCGGCCTTCCGCTAGTATATACCCACGGTTAGGGACGCCCCCTGCGTAGCTGCCGGAACTGTAGCCGCCCTCATAGCCGCCCGCGTACCTGTCGTCATATATTCCTCCGTATATTCCGTCATACGGCCCTGCGTATCTTCCGTCATATATTCCGTCATACGGTCCCCCATACGGCCCGCCGAAGCCCCCGGCGTAGTTTCCGCCCCAGCCCCAGCCTCCTGTAAAGTCCTCGTACCTGCCCTCATACCGAAGGTTCGCCAGGATGTAGCCGCTCCTGTAAAGGACTATGCTCACGTCCCGGCTGCTCCCTTTCTCGTAATAAACCAACTGCGGGTTGATATAAGCGCCGCTGTACCCGCCCCAGGGGAATCCCGGGAAAAACCAGCCGGGATAGCCCGGGTAATCGCCCCCGGAATAGCCCTCCGGGGTGACCAGCACCATAAAATCCTGGGTATAGTCCATTCCCGGACCGAGGCCGTTCGCGATGGTGGCCCGGATGGTTACGACCCCGGGCGAGGACGCGGTTAAGACATTATTTGTGATAACAGCTCCCGTTGCGCCGGGATCCAGGACGGACCATACGATCGTCCTGTTCGCGGCGCCGTCCGGGTTTACGGTTCCCATAAGGGTAAGGGGCGTTCCCGCCTCAGCCATGTAAGGGACGCCGCTGATGCCGGTTACCGGGACAAACCCCTGGGAGACGGTGAAAGAAAGGTTTATCGTCAGGGTAACGCCGCCGTTTCCGGTGATTGTAAGGGTGTCGGTATATGTCCCGGCGGCCAGGCCCGTTACCGGGCGCAGGCGGATGGTGCCCAGCGCCCCGGGCGATAAGCCGGATACCGAAAGAACCTGGCCTATCGTAAACTCCGACAAGGCGCCTTTGCCTAAAGCCGCAGCCAAGCCTGTGATATTCGCCGTGCCGATGTTTGTGATTGTAAACTCCTGCAGCGCCTGATCCCCGTAGCCCAACTCGGCCGGGGGGAAGGCGAAGGGATCCGGCGGTGATATGGACAGCCCGAGGGTTAGGGGCGGATCCACCGTGAAGTTTAAAACCGCCGGAAGGGACAGCCCGCCGCCATCCGTGATTATAAGGGTGTCCGTATACGCTCCCGCCGGAAGGCTTATTTTCGGCCTAACAGTTATTGTGGCCGTGCCCCCGACCGGGATTGTCACCGAAGATAAAGGCACGCTTACCTCAAAGGGGGAAGCCGGGCCGCCCCCAAAGGACGCCGCTAACCCGGTAATGTTGCCTGCCCCTGTGTTCGTGATCGTGAACACTTGGGGGACCGGCGCCAGGTACCCCTCCGTTTCCCTGGGAAAGGTATGGGGATCCGGGAATATGTTCGCCTGGATTATAAGCGCCGGGGTTACGGTAAAGGACAGGGCTACGGTAAGGCTTATGCCGTTGTTCCCCGTAACCGTGAGGGTGTCGTTATATGTCCCCGCGGTAAGGCCCGGCGCCGGCCGGACGCTTACGGTGGCCGTATCCCCGGGTATTATCGGGGGAGACGGGGCCAGGGCCGTGCTTATGACAAAGTTCGAAGTCCCCAGCGCCGCAGTAAGGTTGGTGATATTCCCGGAGCCCGTGTTTTGGATGGTGAAAGTCTGCGGCGTCTGAAGGCCGTACCCCTCTGACGCGGCGGGAAAGGTCCATGGGTTCGGGTTTATGGACGCGGTGTACACGGGCGTCGCGGTCACCGTGAAGTCGAGGGCCGACGTAAGGGTGAAAGGCGTTCCGCCGCCGTCAGTGCCATTGACCGTGAGGGTATCTGAATGTGTCCCCGCCAGATGGCCTGTATCAGGCCTTATACCCACAGTAACGGAGGCCCCGGAGTTCAAGTTGAACGGGGTTGCGAGCGGGGTGGGGATCACGAAAACCATCCCCCCCAGGGCCACGCTATTGATCGTGACTGTGCTGGCGGTGTTGTTCGTGATGGTAAAGTTCCGCACGGCGGGCGGGGGATAGCCTAACACCGCCGACGGGAAGGTGTAGGGGCTTGGGGTTAAAGTAACCGCCCCCCCTCTTAGGATCTGCAGATATTTATAGTCGCTGACAGGGTTAAGTGGGAAAACAAGGGAAAGGCTCGTTACGTGTGTCGCCCCCGGGGCGCTGTTTATGGTGTTGTGGTAGTATTCATAATTGGCCATGGTAAAGGTGACCGCGTCCGGAGCCCCGCTGCCCTTGCCTATAGCCGCCGCGCTGCTCGCGTTGCTGCCCGCTGCGGCGGTTATGACGCCGTCTGTTATGCTGATGGTTATGGTTCCGCCGGCGGCCACGTCCGCGCCGCTGCCTATGCCTGAGCCGTCGTGGCTTCCTGAGCCGGCGCTGCCCCAGGCGTCCACCAGGGGGGTTCCGTTTATGGTTATATTCCCGCTGGGGCCTTGGTAGCCGCCGCCTATGCCCGCGCCGCCGCCGTCGCCCCAAGCCTCGACCTGCGCGCTGCCGCCGATGGTGATATTGCCGCCGTCGCCCCGGTAGCCGCCGCCTATGCCCGCGCCGCCGTCTACGCTCATGCCGTCGTCTATGCTCGTGGCCTCGACATCCGCGCTGCCGTTAATGATTACAGTGCCGTTGTCCCTGTTATGGCCGCCGCCTATGCCCGCGCCGCCGCCTATGCCCGTGGCCCTGACTACGGCGTTGTCGGTTATGGTTATGCTCGCGACGTTATTGTTAGCGCCGCCGCCTATGCCCGCGCCGCCGCCCGCGCCGACGCCATTGCCGCCTGTGGCGGTGACTTCCGCGTTGCCGCCTATGTATATGACGCCGCCGCTGACGGCAGAACCGGTGCCTATGCCCGCGCCGCCGCCCGCGCCGCCTGTGGCGGTAACCTCCACGTCGCCGGTTATATTTATGACGCCGGCGCCGCCGGTAAAGCCGATGCCCGGGCTGCTGCCGCCGCCGACCGCCAGAAGGGTTCCCAGGGCGGAGCCGCTGATGGAAAGGACGGCGTTCGAGGCGTCCAGCCCGGACGAATCGCCTATAAGCTCGTTGTCCCCATCGAGGATAAGGTCCACTGTGGCCCCGCTTGCGTCAAAAGCGATTGCGCCCGCTATAGATGAAACGTCTATCTTTACGTCGTCAAGGGTGATCACGGCAGCCGTCACGCTGGAGTCCACCACGATGCGGTGCGTGGTGGTGATGGCGCTCGGCGTGCTCATCTCGATTGTATAGCTCCCGTTGAGGAGAATTGTTAGGGTGTTCCCGACGTATGTCCAATCGGTACCTGCCACTCCCCCCCATATCTCAAAATCCCCCGCCGGGTCCGCCATAACCTTTACGGCCCCCATGGGAAGAAGGGAGAAAGCCATGGAGAGGGCCAGCATAAAAGCCAGCAGCCTCCTTAACCTGGGGTTTTTGATTTTAAAGTGCATGGTTCCTGAATTTTTTGGTTGCATAAACAGCGCCATTCCTTTCGTTTGGAAATTCGTTCCGTACAAACGTTTAAAAAAACCTATAATATACCAATCGGCAGAGGCGGGGTTAAAGCCGTTATTTTTTTTAACGGCGGCGGTCTTGCCGGATAAAATAAAAAACCGGTCTTTGCCGCGCGGCCTTACAGGACAAAATCGCCTTGACCGCCGACGTTATACAATACGTCTAATTAGCCGTTATACGGCACGAGAATCGATTCAAAACGCTTCGGCAGGGTAAAAGTACCTGGAAGATTTAACGCGCCGTAAAACGCGTTAAAACACCCTCTGAGGGCATGTCAGAATTTTGACCGCTTAATCTAAATCAAAAAGCCGGGAATATGTCCCGGCTATATATTTTTTCTTTAGAAAAACAAAAGCTTTTTTTATCAGGCCCCAAGTCAAAGAGCCCGTTCAAAGAAGTACACAACTTGCTTGCCGTAAATGCCGCTGCATATAACGTGTCCTTAATTATAAAAGACCGCCCCCCGCCCGCAGCCCAAGCCATCCGCCTCTTTGGACACCCTTATCCCATGAGATCAAGGCTTTAATCGGCGCAGCTGCCGGATTTCCGGGTTTCTTCCGCCCAAAACTCCGTTTTCCGCAGCCTGCGGCCGGGAAAACATACGGCATATTTCGGCATGTTGCTTTCCTTTGATTTTTTTTAGGATAAGCGGGTTCTTGAAAAAATAAAGGAGGTGCGGAAATGGTTGCAGTTGAAAAGACCATGGCAAGGGTAACCTTAGGCTATGGAAGCGACGGAAGCCTGTCCTTCAGCGGCCTGAAGCCTGAGGCGTCACACATGGACGCCTACATGACCGGCGCGGGCATAAACGCTGTGCAGGAACAGCCGGCTCAAACCGTTACAAAAACGGTCGAGAGCAGGCTGACGTTCCAAGAGGAATAAAAAAGAGGGGATTTTCGGAAAAAACCTTTACAGCCCGCGTTCCGGGATGGACGGGGGCTGCCTAAGGACCTTTACGGCAAAAAAACGGAGGTGAAAACATGAAACGAACGCTCAGGTTAAGCTTCTTGACCGATACTGGCGCAAAGGCCGGCATATCCGTACCGCACGGCAAGCCGGCCTATGACGGCGCGGATATAAAGGCGGCCATGGAGAGGATTATCGCCGCGGACGCCGTCCGTCTGAAGTCCGGTCGCCTCGCGGTCGTGGCGGGCGCCCGGCTGATCTGCGTAACGGACACGGAATATCAGCTTTAATATAAAAAAGCGGCTCGCAGGCCGGGCCGGGAGGAAGCTCCTCCTGGCGCCGGCGGACCGGCCGCCAAAAATAGGAGGTGCATTTTATGCTTGATTCCACGCTTGTAAAAGTAAGGGCCACGATAAAATACGAAAAACCCGGGGCTGGCGCGAAGCCGGGCAATTTTTCTTTCTCCAGCCTGGCCCTCGACGCCGAGGACGCCCAGCTTTACGAACTGATGGACAGTTTTGGGGCGCTGCAGCAGCCTGAGGCGGAGGGCTTTTATAAATACGAGGTCACGGATCTGCAGATGCTGGATTAAAAACTTAAATGGGATATTGGCTAAAAAAACCAAAAATAAAAAATTCAAAAAGAGGTGAAAAAAATGAGCAATGTCTGCTTTTTAACGTTTGGCACCGAAGGGGGCAAAACCGTAAGCCTTCGGATACCCCGGGCGAACCCAGCCATGACTTCCGGGGACGTTAAAGCCGCGATGAGCCAAATTATAGCGGCTAAAGCTATAAAAACAGATTCCGGCGACATAAACGGCATGGTCAGGGCGGCGCTGCGTCACATGGAAAACGTCGATTATGACTTAAGCTGAGGAAGGCCGCCGAAAGGTTTGCGGTTGCCTATACTCACGACAAAAAAGGGAAGGCCGGCTGATTAATCAGCCGGCCTTCCCTTTTTTGTCCTTGTTCCCGCCTCCGATGTCATCCTGCCGGTTTCACCGAATTTTCCGCGCCATTCCCCACTCTGGAAAGTACCGCGCCCTGTTCGGCCAGCATGAACCCGTGATCGTCAAGGCGGTCGTGCACCCGGTCGAACGAGGAGACTATATTGGCGCCGGTCATCTCCAGGGTGGTTTTTAAGCCTGCGATTATTTCGCTGTTGGCGCTTATGACGCTGATAATCAGTTTTTCCCGTTCCATCATGCGTTCCTGGCGCTTGTTCTCATGCTCCATACGCTGGCTGCGCCCCGCCTTTACCATCTTATAAAGCGGCACGCAGACGCACGTCATTGCCAGCAAAAGCAAAATGAAGAAAAAAATCAGGTCGCTGTCTGTTTTTTCTACGATCCCGGCTATTATCTGCTGATGCTCCTGTCCCATTTTTTACCCTCCCTTTTTAACAGCCGTCGTTATTACGCTTTTTATAGCTTTTTTTGCAACGGGGAAATATGCCTGGCAGTGACATATTGTTTACTATCTTTTTCGGAAATAGTATGTTTTTAATATTTTAAACCAAAGCCATAAAGAACCTTCGGCGCGGATTCTAAAAAATAAATCCTAAAAAAGGCGCGCTATAAAAATCACACGAAAATAAACCGCCAACCTTGTTTTCATGCTCGGTTGGTGACGAAAACGCCCGTAAGGGACTGACAGGAGGTAAAACCATGAAAAAACTCGCTGCTTTTTTACTTGGAATCATAACGGCCTTAAACGTAACGGCGGCAGCCCCGAAGGCCGCGTTTGCGGATACGGCCAGGCTGTATCTGGATGACGGCCTCCCCTCAGAGGAATCAAAAGAACCGGAAGAATACGGCATATCCGTTGCGGACGGCGCGGAACAAGCGGCCGCATCCCTCTTTACGGTAAGCCTGGACACGAACGACACATCTTACGGCACGGTCAGCGCGAACCTGAGGAAAGCGCCCCAGGGCGCTAAGATAACATTAAACGCCGTCCCGAGGCCGGGCTATGTCTTTGATTATTGGGAAACCATGGATTTTTTAGGAACGCCTGTCCCGGGACTTATCAAAGGCGGCGCCCACGCGTCGGCAAGCGCCTCTTTTATTATGCCCGGTGAAAACGTGCTGGTTATCGGCAATTTCACAAAGGATACGAGCCCTGAGCCAAGCCTTGTCAGGACGGAGGAGATAACTGACATTACCCAGACATCCGCTGCGGCGCGGGGTTATATCAGCGAAAACAACAAGCACTATGTAGAGGATCGGGGGTTCGTATATTCATCCAGGAACAACAGGCCCACTTTGAGCGACAATGCAGCCTATGATTCCACGGCTTATTCACGTCACGCTGTAGGGGTCTTTTCAGCCGTTTTAGAGGGCCTTGCGCCCGACACGAGGTATTATGCCAGGGCGTTTATTAAAACGCCGTCAGGGACGTTTTACGGGGGTGTAGAGAGCTTTTATACCGGTCCCTGGGAAAACCATAAGGCCCAGATAAATATTTCTTTCATAACGCCTTCCGGTATCGCCGCCGGTACCCAGAACCTGACCAGAACGATAGGCGAGGCGCTTGCCTCGCTGGATCTTGCCCTGCCTGCGGGTTACGCGCTTATCGAGCCCCGGTGGAGGTATGAAGTCGCCGGGGACGCGGCCATTACGGTGGCGGTCAGCCCGGCGGGAGGGGCGCCAATCCCGGGCCCTTCGGGAGCCAATAAAATAACGATGGTGATCGGGGATCCGTACATGAACGTTTCGGGTTTAGAAAAGGAAATAGACCCGGGCCGTGGGACGGCGCCGCTGATCGTTAACAGCCGCGTCGCAGTTCCCGTGCGCGCTATAGTGGAAGCCATGGGCGGCCAAATTTCTTGGGACGGCGGACAGCGCCTAGTGACGATTCAAAATAAGGGCCGCACGGTCTTTATGTGGATAGATAGGCGAGATTACAGCGTTGACGGGATTAATGGGACAATGGATACGGCGCCTTTTATAGCGAACGATAGAACCTACCTTCCGCTGCGCTATGTGGCTGAAAGCCTCGGCTGCCAGATCGATTGGATCGAGGCGGAAAGGAAAGTGGTAGTGGAATTTTAGTGGGCGGGTTATAGAAAAAACGGATAGAGGGATAAAATAACCGTTATCCCAAACCTATTCATGCGGTAACGATAAGGCAAGGAACCGAATGCCGCTTCGGAGTCGTAGAGCCAGGCATGATGCACAATGTATGGGTAGCACCTGCGAAAACATAGGAGTATGGCTTGCAACGCTACAAACAGAGGAAGCCAAATGGCGAGGTGTGAGTCGGATGACGTAATATTACCGCCTATACCGGGTAATTAGGTAAATTTTTTAAATCTTTTTTATATATTTATATGTTCACTATGTTTATTGTGTCCCATATGTCTTATATGTCCACTGCGTCCCATGCGGCCATATCCGCGCCGATAAGGTCATTAAGATATTGCGTTATGCTTTTATGCGCCTCCCAGCTCACGCGTTCCAGATATTCTTTATATTCCGTCTTTAATTTCAAATTAAGCCTGTAATATCTTGGCTCCGTCGGAGCAAGCGGAGAACCGCCCTTAAAGCCTGCCGGCGCAGGAAAGGGCTCACCCGACGCTGCTTCCGCCGACATTTCCTCTACGTTTGTTTGTGTCCTCTGTGCCCTTCGTGTCTTGTATGTCTCTTGTGTCTTCTGTGTCCCGTTTTCATCTGGGTTTGAAAAGAAGCGGTCAAGGTGTGCCGTACTGTTTTTAAATGTTTTTTTGGGCATGGTTTGGCGTCCCTTTCAAAAACTCATCTATAAAGGCCATATAATCGGCGGCGGCGTTGCTCTTCGGGGCGGCCGCGTATAGGCTGGCCTGTTGTGTCTGCGCTTCCTTAACGGCTATGCCTTCCCTTATGACTGACTGGAAAACCACCGCACCCACGGCGCGGGCCGCTTTTCCCTCAATGGTTTCTTTTAACTCCTGCGAAAGTATTGAGCGCCCGCTGTACCGTGTCACAAGCAGGCCCGCTATTCTTAAGGACGGGTTGCAATGTTCCTTTACCTTGCCGACGGTGGCGCTAAGCTGTGAAAGCCCCTGCAGGCTGTAAGCGTCCGCGCCCAGCGGAATTATAATGTCGTGCGCGGCGGTCAGTGCGTTTATGGTAAGTATGCCCAAAGCGGGCGGGCTGTCTATCACGATAAAGTCATAAAAGGCCCGCAGCGTCCTTAAAACTTCCGACAGGACGTATTCCCGCCCCTCGTCCGTAAATTCCATATCCGCCCCGGATAACATAAGGCTGCCGGGTATGATGTCGCCCTGCTTTGTGTGCTGTATAAAGCCCGCGGGATCGCCCCGCCCTTTCATTAGCTCATACACTCCGGGCGCGTTCTCATCGGCGTTCATGGTATACGATAAGTTGCCCTGCGGGTCGGTGTCCACGGCAAGGGCCTTGTACCCTTTATGGGTCAGCCCGGTAACGAGCGCGTGTGCGGTCGTTGTCTTCCCTACGCCGCCCTTTTGGTTTGCGACAGTAGTTATATGCCCTTTGTGTTCCGTATGTCCTATATATTCAATATGTCCTGTATTTCTTGTATGTCCCTTGTGTCCTGTATTCCGCCTTGTGGACTTTGTAATGCCTTGCAAGCCTTTCTTTCTCACATTTTTTACCACGGTTTTTTATGCCCCCCCTTCGGCTTTTTTTCTTTTTATATTGTCATATTAGCCGTAAAGCGTCTGCTTTCAGGGTATGCTAATGCGCGAAAAGAAATTCATAACTGAAAACTTTGAAAAAACTTTTAAAAGAAATTTTCGATTATGAGTATATGGGAATATAAAACCTGGTTATCTATAATTCACAGTAAAAAGAGGTAAGGAAGGTATAAATCAACCTCTGTAAGCCATATTTCAATTTTCTTTTTTTATATTAATTCGTTTTGAACGTTTCTAATGACCAGAGGACCAGAGAAAAAACGGAAAGCCCGGGCATAGCGCCGTTTTGTTGCTTCTAAGTCGAAAGATGGCTGCCGTTTGTTTTGCTTTATATTTTCGGGTCGGCAAGATGCGGCATATCAACACAAACCCTATTATCATAATGGTGTTTTAAAGTTCCATAATTTCTAAAAAGCGAAGTCCTTATGTAAGGCGTTAATTTTATCACCGGCTTGGTTTGTCGGTTGAAACAATCTATGAAATATTCAATGTCTAACATGTTCAACTTAAAGAACACGCTTTTAACGGCTTCGGCTGGTACTCTTGCTTCGCCCATTGATATGTAGCCGTCTTTGTATTCTGATACAATGGTTGAAACAATTACATGAACAATTTCGTCAAGTATTTCTTGTCTAACCGTATAGTGTGCGATTAAATTTTCGTATTCGAGATTTTTCTTGATTATCTCAGATACTATGTTATAATCGTACCTAACGGGGTTCTCAAAATGTTTGACGCTTTGTGTTGCTCTGATATTTGAGAAACCCTCTTTTTTTACAGATTCGATTTTTGATGTATCGCGTCTTATCGAATCTGTTTTTTTTGTTTCGGTTTTTTCAGGTGTGTATGACGTATTGTATTTTGTTGGATCGGTTTTTTCTGTTTCGGTTTTTTCAGGTGTGTATGACGTATTGTATTTTGTTGGATCGGTTTTTTCTGTTTCGGTTTTT
>Ga0099364_10012035_pt1 | contig 11725 bp, 2 predicted proteins | sample TergutTh196P3_FD_73070 | JGI IMG/M metagenome (GOLD analysis project Ga0099364, IMG submission 73070) | Microcerotermes parvus P3 segment gut microbial communities from Pointe-Noire, Republic of the Congo - Th196 P3 | ecosystem: Host-associated > Arthropoda: Insects > Digestive system > Gut ...
GTTTATGTATCTACTGCCACCAACGCTGTTGCCGACTTTACAAATCAAATATTCACAGAACAATTAGAAGCAACTGCAGGCATTTCTCAAAGAGTGGTTTCTCTTAAAGCATTTGAAGGCCAACCTATCTATATCGCTTTCAGACATCACGACAACGACAAGGAAGTGATGGTTATTGACGACATCGCCATTACCCTCGGCTTTGCTCCCGGCTCACAAATTTTATCTAACCCACCAAGAAATGTTGCCGCTACAGGTGGTGTAAACCAAATTAATGTAACATGGACTCCACCAGCGATAGGCATACCAACAGCTTACCATGTTTACAGAAATGGCATTAACGTTTCTTCTTTGGTTTATGCAACTTCATATATAGATAACAACGCTGTTGCCGGCGTAACTTATGAATACAGGGTTTCCGGTGTTTATATTAACCCTAACGGCGAAACCGTACTTTCTGATATTGCTACCGGTACCGCTACTGCCGCTGAAGAGATGTTCCCACCTATCAATCTTACTGCTACAGCTACCAATAATAACGTTACTTTAAACTGGCAACAATCTGCAATTACTCCCGGCTGGTTCACCCACGCTGTCGGAAACTCTATTGGTAACTCTATTGGTACCGGCGGTGCTGTTACCTTTGCGGTTGCTCAAAGATTTACACCTATGATGTTAGCTGAAATGGGTGTCGCTGGTGCTAACCTTACTACTATCGGTTATATGGGTAACGTTGCTAACGCTACATATAGCCTCAGAATTTGGCAAGGTGGTCAAGGCTCTCCACAGCTTACACCCGGCGCATTAATGTATAGCCAAGATATTTCAGGTAACACTACTGTTGGACAATGGAGAGACATCGTTTTAAATACTCCGTTCCCGATACCTACAACCCAAGAACTTTGGATAGGCTATCAAGTTACTACTACTACCGGTCACCCTGCTGCAGCTGATTCAGGTCCTGTTTTTGACGGCTTCGGTAACCTTATGTTCTTTAACAACGTTTGGTCTACAGCCTTAGAACTTGTACCAACGTTTACACAAAACTTCATGATTCGTGGTTATGCTTCTACACCTTCAGGTCCTGTTATGGTTCAATCTATTAACAACAGTGATTACAGTTACGAATCTAATAATTCCTCAAGAATTTCAAACTTAACTATTGCTGAACCTCTTCAAATTAGAAGAAACTTATATCCAAATGAAGAAAACTCAAGAGATTCTCGCGCTTTCGTAGGTTACAACGTTTATAGAAACGGTGTAATTCAAACTACTGTGCCTATTTCTACACTTACTTATACACAAAATAATCTGCCGTCCGACTTATATAACTATCAAGTTAAAGCTGTTTATACTGCCGGCGAATCTATCCCTGCTGAAACTTCAATTAAGATAGGTATAAATCCACCTGTTAATCTTGTCGCTACTGCAGGTAATAGTGCTGTTGACCTGCAATGGACTGCTCCTTCTTATCAAGGCATAACACTATTAGGTTATAGAGTTTACCGTGATGGAAACCTGATAACTCCTATTATTACGGCTAACACTTATCACGACAGCGGATTATTCTTCAACATAAACTACAATTACAATGTAACCGCAGTTTATACAACTACTTCTCCTGAAGTTGAATCTGCATTCTCTGAAACCGCTATAGCTACTCCTTATGGTGATATTTTATATCCACCGTCTAACCTTACATCATCTGCAAACTATAGCGAAGTTGCTCTCGGCTGGTCACCACCTTCTACTTATGAAGGCTGGTTTACTTATGCTGATAACACTGCTTGGACTGGTTTACCTCAAACTTATCCATGGGCTTACGCAGCAATTAGATTTACACCAGAACAACTATATGACGCACAACTTTCTGGTGGAAAACTTACAAGAGTAGGTCTTAGAACTAACCTAAATTCTGCTAATTACAACTTAATTATCTGGGCAGGTGGTTCTGCTAATCCACTTACACCGGGTGAAGTTATTTATACTCAAAATCTTGGCTCCACAACTACAGGTGCTTGGAGAGACTTCAATATAACCATACCTGTTGACATTCCTTACGGACAAGAAATGTGGATAGGCTTAGAAATTACTAACAACAACAATGCTGGTAATTTCTTAATGGTTAATAACAACGGAACCGGTACTACAGGTTATAGCGACCTTGTTCTTCAACCTAATATGTCAAGCTGGGGAACTTTGATGGAACAATGGAATGCCGGTGGTGCACCTGTTAATTCAAACTGGTGGATACGTGGTTATGCAGAATCTGTAACAGGCCAACCTATTATGATTGGTTATACCGGATTAGAAAATACAGAACCGTATCAATCTGTTGACGAATCTTTACTTTCAAGACAAGAAGTAGAATTTGCAGAACAAGATTTCTCTGGGTACTATAGCGGAAGCCGTGCTCTGCTCGGTTACAACATTTATCAAAACGGTGTTCTTGTAGGACACACTAATAATCACAATTACGTTTATGAAGCTACTGCTACAGGAAACCACACATTTGGTATTACTGCTGTTTATTCTGATGGCGTTGAATCAAGCATGATAACAAGAACTCAAAATGTAACATCTCTTGACAGATATGTTAACAGTTTCCCATTTACAGAAAACTTTGATACTCTTGTTCTTAACGGCTGGAGAAATCGCGATGCCGATGGTGACGGTCAAAAATGGATGCGTGATGGCACAAGCTACTCAAGTTTATCAACTATAAATACTGACAACTGGTTAATCTCACCACAAATCGCTTTACGTCAAACGCTTGAAGGCGAAAGTTTACTTCTTAAATATGAAGTTGCTGTTAGCAACGAGCCAATGGCTATGGAAATACTGTTATCAGAAACAGGCGTAGATTATGAAGATTTCACACAAGTACTTCATCAAGAAACTATTACCAATACAGGCTGGGTAGAAATGCACGTTCCAGTAGCATTCTATGAAGGTAAAACAGTTTATTTTGCAGTTAGACACACAGGCAACCTTAACAACGGCAATTTTAGCATTAACTCGCTATCTGTTGAATACGAAATATCCTCTCCAGTTTATAGAATCGACCCTGCAGATGGACACAACTTCGGTGTTGTTCACCTTTGGGAAGGTGCTCGCGATGAATATACAAAAACTCAAGAGTTTACAATCTCTAACTACAGCCCAATTCCAATGAACGTCAATAGAATCTCATTCTTGACCGAACACAATGATTTTGCTAACGTTGACGGATTCTTCTCTCTTGCTAATAACCAAGTTAGAATCGTAACTATGGATAATCCACTTACCTTCTCTATCACTTACGCTCCACAAACTAACGGTTCGCACTCTACTTATCTATTTGTTAGCTATGTTGAAGAAATTGACGGCGGTCACGCAGAATCACAATATACATATGTTATTTCTGGTGAAGCACACAGCGACGCTATTACTAACTTCCCATATAACCAAGAGTTCTCACCTGAAGAACCACCTGCTTACTGGGAAAGATTCACAGGATTGTTAGATGACGGCAATCTTAACGTTTATGACGGCGAATGGACTGGCGAAGACAACTGGACAATTGGTGCTTATGAACACAACAACACACGTAATTTACTAGCTACTGCACGTGCTCATACATTTAGCATTGGTGCTCCTGTTGCTGCATGGCTTGTTACCCCTCCTGCTTATTTAGGTACACCAGAAGGTTACGACCCTGATCAAGACAGAACATTTACACTTTCTTTAGACTTAGCATTCACAGGCTCTTCAAATCCTGAAGCTGATTTATCTGGTGACCTCGATAGATTTGCGATTGTTATGATGGATGCTAACACCAGATCAGTTATGCAAACACTCGCAATCTGGGATAACCTTGACGGCTCCGAAAACTTCCAACTTAACGCTTTAACTAACATTCCACAAAGATTCTTCTTACACCTTGCAGATTTTGAAGGTCATTATCAAATCGCCTTCTACTTAGAATCTAAATCAAATACAGATAACGTTATCCACGTTGCTAACGTTACTATCGACTATACAATGCCTACACCAGTTTATTATGGCTATGCAGTTGAAGACACAAGAGTTGTTCTGGAATGGAGAAATCCATATAACTACACTGTTGGACGCCTTGTAGGTTACGAACTTACACGTAACGGCATAGTTATCGAAGAACTTTTACTTGCCGAAGAAGAAGAAGATATGCATATTTATACAGATATGCAATCTATTCCTAACGTTGTTTATAACTACGAAATTCGTGCATTATATGCTATCGACAACGGAATTCTTATTGCAGGACCTGCTCATATCCGAAACGTTTTAATTCCGCTTTACAACCCTGTTAACAACCTTGCTGTTGTTACAGTACCTGTTAATTCTAACTCTGTTAGAGCTATATGGGATGCACCAACACCACAAATTGGTGAAATAGTTGGCTATCGTGCTTACTTATATCAAGACGACAATGAAGAACCAATAAGCGAATACTTATTTACTATTGATTCAGAGTTTGTAATCGATTATGTATCTATTGATACTGACACAAAATATACTTTTGAAGTTTTTGTTGATTACGACTTCGAAATGTATCAACCTATCTACGAAATTCGCGAATCTCAAGTCGCTACCGATTGGGTTGTTGTGCCGATATTCAATCCAGTTACTAACTTAAGATACACTCCTGACTCTAACGAAATTACTCTATACTGGGATGCTCCTGTTGCTCAAAACTACGGAACTATACTTGGGTATAAAGTTTATCGTGACGGTGTTGACCTTAACATGCCGCTTAACCCATTGACATACTTTGTTGATCATGGCGAACACCTTGTAAACTTTGAAACCTACGAATATTATATTGTCGCTGTTTACGGTGGTGATATTCAAGGTGAAGCTATACCTTCAGAAACCCTTGTCGCTATTCCACGCTCTATCTTCGTGCCATCTACTATCGTAAATGCTGAATATTACGGTGATGCTTATAGCGGAAACGTTCTTGTAACCTGGGATATACCTGCACCTTCAGACGAACCAGACGCTATACTTATCGGCTATGTTATCTATGCTGTAGATATTGAAGACGATAGAACTGTTATGACAGAAGCCGACGTTGTCGGAAGAGTTACTAACCCTAACACTACTGAGTTCAGACACGAAGACGTAGAACGCGATAGAAAATACTTCTATCATGTAGCCGCTGAATATACTTTCTTAGGCGTAACTACACCTTCAAGAACTAGATGGGATGACGTCTTTGTACCAGCTTTCACACCTGCTGTGATGACCTATATCTGGTCAGCAGACAGATTAGTTCTTAACTGGACTATTGCTCCACAAAAATTTGGATACCCAGTTAGCATACAACTTCAAAGATACAACACTAATTACTATCCGGGCGGCTCACCTGAACTTTACGTTAACCTTGGCGGAAATGTTAGAACTTACAACGAAGTTCTTTCTAAAGACGTTTCATGGACTTATGTTATTGCAGTGAACTATGATGGCGAAAATGGTGAAGCATTTGGTACATCAGCAGATGCTGTTCTTGAAACTGTTATCATGGAAACTACAAGTTCTATCGCTGTTAGATTCATCGAAGGCGACCCTGTACTTTCATGGACTCATGAAGAAATGGCGGCTTTAGTCGGATTTGCTCAAATCCGTAGCGGCGATCTCCGATCGCCATCCCGCACCGGCGATCGTACTAGTGATCGTACCAGCGATCGTAACGGTGATTTCCAATCACCAAACCGCACCAATTCACAAACTGCAAGAACCAACGAACGTATCTTCATCAACGCCTACCACGTCTACAGAAACGGCATTAGAATCACCCCTCAAGGCGGTATTAGCACTCCAGAATTCCAAGACAGAAACACCGCTGCTAACACAACATACACTTACGGTGTTACAGCGTTATACGAAGCTGGCGAATCACCTGAAGTTAATATCACTGTTCACACTCACCCAATGCCAAACGTAACAAATTTTGTCGCCACATACGATGCTGCAGCTAACGAAAACCAAGATAGTCTCTTTGTAAGACTTACTTGGAATGCTTTAAATTACAGCGGACCATATATCCCAACAGGCGTCAGAATTTTCCGCAAAATAGCAAATTTAGAAGACAATATGTATACAGTTATTGCTGAAAGACATCCAAGTGATACTCAGTATAATGACTATACAGTTCAAGCTGATGTACAATATCACTATCAAGTAAGAGTTGTTTATGCAACTCCAATTTATTATAGTCCAGAAGAAAGCTACACAGCTGCTCTTACTTCAAATATAGTTACAGTACCAAGATTTGATGCACCAAGAAACGTAACTGCTGCTGCCAATGCTGCATTGAACGGATTTGTTGTTACTTGGCAACATCCATCACCAATGCCTTCTTATATCACTCTTATCGACTATCAAATCTTCCGTGATGGTGAGGTTGTACAAACTGTTTCTGCAACTACTACAACTATTACCGACTTAGACGTTACTCTTGATAGAAACTATGTTTACGGAGTACGTGCAAGATACGGTGGTCCTGTATCTTATCATTCTGCAACTGTTAGTGCACCTGCTGTATTCTTACCTTATTTTGCTCCTGTTACTAATGTAAGGGCTACTCTTGTTGGCAACCAAGTAACTATAAACTGGACTTCTCCAGCTCAAGAAAATCTTGTTATCAACAATATCACCGTTAGAAGAAACCAAACTACACAAGTTGGAACTATTAACAACAATTCTGCAGTTGATAACCTTACAGCACCGGGACATTATGTATATGATGTTACTGTTAGTTACTTCAACTTAACAGGTGCTACAGTTTCTTCACCAATGGCTTTATCTAACGCAGTTACTTATGTTACTGATAGTCAATTCCCAGAAGTAACTTCGTTTATCGCTGGATTTGAAAGTGAAGACTATTCAGCTGTTGTCTTAGAATGGACAATGCCATCAATTGACCCAATAGTAAACGTTGTTGGTTTTGAAATTTATCGCAACGGTGCCCATATCGCTACCCGTACCGCTGAAGACAGAACACACATAGATAGAACTGTAATTGCTGATATGATTTATGATTACGGAATAGCTGTTCTTTACAACATAGCTCCAAGAGAAATTTCTCCTATCGTTCCTATCAATAATTTCCTTGTTCCGCTTTCAAGACCTGTCACTAACCTTGTTGCTTTCCAAAGCGAAGAAGGACATATCCACCTTAACTGGAATTTACCATCTGATCAATCTTATGGCGTTAGAACAGAGTTTGTTATCTACAGAAACGACATAATGAATGACGTTATCTTCGATACTATCCAAAATGGAAATGCTACCGAATATATCGATTATGGCGTAAACTTCCCATTTGTACTTAATAGCTCTTATTCTTACGAAGTTGTTATTATCTATCATTTCGATTACGTAGATATCAATAACGTACCTGGCTATATCGCTTCGATAAGAGTTGATTCTAATGCTGTTCAAGTTACAAGACATACTCCGGTTACAAACCTTCAAGCTGTATTGAACGCAAACAATAACGTTGTGCTTACTTGGAATCCACCAATGAACCCACTTGTTCCAACACAACCACAAGTTACTGAAGGTTACAGAGTTTACAGAAACAATAACTTTGTAGGACTTGTTGCACATGGTACTAATACTTTCACAGAAAGCGTACCTGTTGACAATATTTACACTTATCAAGTTATCGCTACTTATCCAACCGGAAACGCTGCCCCTGCTACTACTGAAATTAGCTTACCTATCTTCAACCCAGTTTCTAACGTTTTAGCTACATTTAACGCTACTACTGGTCTGGTTGACTTAAGCTGGAACCCACCAGCAACTCAAAATCTGGGTGAAATATTCGAGTTTATTATCAGAAGAGACGGAAATACAGACCCACACGGTTATGCCGCACCTTCTCCTGGTTCTTTCACCGATACCGAAGTTGAACTTGATAAAAAATACTACTATACCGTTCAAGTTAGATGGAGTGGAAATATTGACGGAACTTCAATTGAAGTACGCTCAAACGACGTTGTTGTTCCTATATTTAGCCCAGTTACAGAGCTTCATGCTGCTCTAAATGCTGCAGGACATGTTGTTCTTACCTGGACTCCACCTGCTCACCCTGTAAATAGCACTCTTGCTAACTTCAGAATTAGCAGAAACGGAAACGTTATCGGAAACGCTGCTGCTGGTTTAACTTCATACACCGACACTAACGTAGCTATTGACAATCTGTATACTTACGCTGTTGACGTTGTTTATACTAACCCTTCAGGCGTTTCAACAGCTGTTCATGTTCCTATTATTGTTCCAGCTTTCTATCCACCTTCTCAACTTACTGGTGTTGAAGGTGATACTGAAGTTACTCTTAACTGGGTAAAACCACAAGTGACTCAACACAGCGAATTGCTCGGATTCAGAATTTACAGAAATACTGTTGCTGTTCAAGGTATCGTTGAACCTACTGTATTTACTTTCAAAGATACAGGATTATCCAACTATGCTGACTATACTTATTCCGTAACAGCTGTATATGGTTCACCTTCAGGAGAATCTGTTCATTCTGCTTCTATAGTTTTAAAACCAGTTGAAGATAGACTGCCTGTTACTGAACTTTTCGCAGAACAAATCGGAAAGGATGTTCTTATCACCTGGAAAGCACCTGATAAAAATATCAGAGGTTTCTATATTCAAAGAGATGGTAATTTAATTACCCCAGATTTTATCACTGAAATTGCTTTCATTGATAGAGATGTTCCTATCGGTGACCGTACATATGCCGTTTACGTTCAATACCAAATGGGCGTTTCTGAATCTGTTTACTACGAACTTCCAGTTGTTAACGATATTGATGTCTACGCTATTCCTGAAGAAACTACTTTACACGTAAACTATCCAAACCCATTTAACCCTGAAACTTTAATTAGATTCGACATGGCTACATCTTCTAACGTAACCATAGATGTTTACAATATTAGAGGACAAAGAATTAAGTCTCTCGTAAACGAATTTAAAGACGCAGGAAAACATGAAGTGGTCTGGAACGGTAAAGATGATAACGGAAGAGATGTGTCTAGCGGTATGTACCTATACATCATGAAAACTAATGATCATATCCAAACTAGACGGATGACTTTGATGAAATAATCATCATTTTTCGGCGGCGGGACTTGTCGTACCAACGGCGTCCCGCCGTTGTTTTAAATGCACCCAAATTCGTAGGGAACGCATTTATTCGTTCCGTAACGGCGAACTCCGTTCGCCACTTTATACGGAACGAATAAATGCGTTCCCTACGATTTGGGTGCATTTTTGTACATACTGTGTCCGTATCGGCGATCTCCGATCGCCACATCGTACTGACGGCGTCCCGCCGTCGTCCGTAGCGGCGATCTCCGATCGCCACATCGTACCGCCGGCGTCTCGCCGTCGTCCGTAGCGGCGATCTCCGATCGCCACATCAACGGCGGGACGCCGTCGGTACGGGTGGCGATCGGAGATCGCCGCTACGGGAAGAAATCGGAGATTTCTACTACGGAACCATTTTTATTATAATCAAAATATGTGTCAAGAATTATTTTTTTCATGGTGAATAAAACGGGATGGAGTACAATCAGAAAAAAATGTAATATTAGAAATGATACAAAGTTATTTAATATACATATGAAAACAAAAAGAATTTTAGCCTTATATTCAGGTGGTTTAGACAGTAATGTTTCTGTCTTTTGGATGAAAAAATTAGGATTTGATGTCATACCTATCTTTTTTGAAACACCATTTTTCAGTAGACACAAAGTGTTAAAAACTGCCCAAGCCAATAATTTAGATATCAAAGTTATTGATATTACAGAAAGCCATTTAAAAATGCTTACCAATCCTGTTTACGGTTATGGAAAGCATTTTAACCCATGTATAGACTGTCATGGATTAATGTTCAGAACTTTAAAAGAATACTTAGAGTTATACGAAGCCGATTTTGTGATTTCCGGAGAAGTTGTCAACCAAAGACCCATGTCGCAAAGATATGATTCCATGAATGCAGTTAAAAAAATCTCTACAATAGGTGACTTAATTGTAAGACCATTATGCCAAAAACGATTACCTGATACATTACCAATACGAGAAGGTTGGGTTAATAAGGATGATTTATTGGGTATCAGTGGCAGAAGTCGTACAGAACAGCTTAAAATAGCTGAAGATTTTGGACTAAAAGACATCCCAAACTCCGGCGGTGGATGCTTGTTGACAGATAAAAGTTATTCTGAAAGACTTAAAGATTTAATTGATCACAACCAACTTAATCTTCAAAATATTAGATTTCTGAAAGTTGGTAGACATTTTTGGATAAACGACAACTTAAAATTAGTAATCAGTAGGCATATAGATGAATTAGATTATTTACACACAATTATTAAAGACGAAACTGTCTTAAAATGCTTAGAAGTGCCCGGACCATTGGGTATTCTTGTTACAGATGAACCAATCGAAGCTGATGATCTTAAAAAAGCCGCAAAGTTACTTTTAAGATACTGCCCAAAAGCCAACGAAGATGAAATTGTAAACTATGGAAAACAATTTAATTTAGATAATACAATTAGTACATAAATAAAAATAAATTAAAAAATTCTTGACAAGAAATCGGGGCAAAATAAAAATTACCCCTATGGATAATAAAATAGTCGTCGAGGGATTAGTAAAGATTTACGGTAACCGTAAAGTTGTTGATGGGATTGGGTTTGAACTTAAGCAAGGTGAAATAGTGGGGTTATTAGGTCCTAACGGAGCTGGTAAATCAACAACATTTTACATGATATTAGGTTTAGAGAAACCCAATAGTGGCAATGTTTATTTTAATGATATAAAAATTACACGTAAACCAATGTATAAAAGAGCTTTACTTGGCATGGCGTATTTAGCACAGTCTCCATCTATTTTTCATAAACTTACTGTTGAACAGAATATTTTAGCAATATTAGAAACCCTTAAATTAACTAAAACTGAAAGAAAGAATAAACTTGACGAAGCTCTACAAGAATTAAATTTAACCCCTTTAGCTAAACAAAAAGCATACACATTATCTGGTGGCGAAAGAAGAAAATTAGAGATTACAAGATCATTAGTTACTAATCCATCTTTTTTATTAATGGATGAACCATTTGCAGGTGTAGACCCGTTAGCAATTGCCGATATTCAAGATATAATAAAAAAACTACGCGATGAGAAGAATATGGGTATATTAATAACAGATCATAACGTTACAGACACACTTTCTATTGTACACAGGGCATATATTGTTTTCAAAGGTAGAATATTAATTTCTGGTAGTTCTAAAGAATTAATAAATGACCCTGAAGCAAGGAAAGTTTATTTAGGTGATCGATTTATGAATCAATTATTCGAAGGTTGAGGTTGATATGAGTACAAGTTTGCGCCAGTTTCCAGCGCCTAATATAACACCGGGTGTATCCCTTCGTCCTCAAATGTTGCAATCTTTAAAGATGTTAGCCATGACAGCTTTAGAATTAGAGATGGCTTTAAAACAGGAGATTTATGAAAATCCTGTGTTAGAATTAGATGATGATTGGGATGATGATACTGATACGAATGTAACAGAAATCTCCGATTCCGCCTCCGTAGCAGAAATCTCCGATTTCTCCACCGTAGCGGCGATCTCCGATCGCCACCTTCCCGCGGCAGAAACCCCCGACCCCTCCCCCAAAGGAGAAAC
>Ga0099364_10012036_pt1 | contig 11725 bp, 15 predicted proteins | sample TergutTh196P3_FD_73070 | JGI IMG/M metagenome (GOLD analysis project Ga0099364, IMG submission 73070) | Microcerotermes parvus P3 segment gut microbial communities from Pointe-Noire, Republic of the Congo - Th196 P3 | ecosystem: Host-associated > Arthropoda: Insects > Digestive system > Gut ...
GACGGCACCGCCGTCTCAAATCTGCATCAATCCACACATTTATGCGGGTCTACACCCTGTACTGGTTGTGCAGAACCATATCTACACTCACCAGCTTTCGAACGTCAATTCTCAGAAACGCCTCCACGACCATCGGGTCAAGCTGAGTTCCGGCGATGCTGCGAATCTCTTCTCTGGCAACCGGTATTGTCTTAGGAGTTTTTCTGTATGGCCGTACTGTAACCATCGCGCTATATGTATCGGCGCATCCGATAATCTTACTCTCAAGTGGTATTTGGCGCTCATAGAAGCCCCAGTACCCTTTCCCGTCATGACGCTCGTGGTGAGTCTTTGCGTATAAACCCAGATCACTGCTGGTCGTCCTCGACAGCACCTTCTCGCCGACCAGTGTATGCATCTTCATCTCCTCAAACTCTTCAGCAGTCAGTTTATCCTCTTTGAGAAGTATATTAGAAGAAACATATAGCTTTCCTATATCGTGGAGCCGAGCGGCTTTTAGCAGCTTCTTCTTTTTTACTTTCTTTTTAATGTCCGAGGGCAAGTGTTCATAGATTAGCTCTGATACGAGCATAACATGATTAGAGTGTGATGCTGTGTAACTGTCTTTAAGGTCGGTTAACGCCAATAAGAGATTTAGTTGCTGTTCCGTCATCCTCCGGCTAAAGAAGTAAAACATACATAAACACGATAGTATAAGAAGGACTAAACCTTCGATGAAAAATAGAATCAATCTGTACCTCCTTTTGAACCTCCCACGACTAAAGTCGCGGGATTCCTGCTTCAACGAGAACCGCTTCTTCTTTTGAAGTCTTACACTCTCTCCACAGGCGTAACTTCGGGTTGTCCCAGCCCTAGTATTTTATTTTTTAAGCCACTTGTTCTAACTCATACAAACGCAGCCCTTCTATTAATACGTTTTCTGCCGCATTGGAATCCCTGTCATGCTCCTTGCCACATTCAGGACATGTCCAGAACCGCACCTTTAAGTCTTTAACATCTGGGTTCTTATAACCGCATTGACATAGCTGGCTTGACGGATAGAACCTTCCAACTTGGGCAAGTGTCTTGCCGTACCATTCGCACTTATACTTAACCTGCCGCACTATCTCGCCCCAAGCGGCATCGCTTATGGATCTGGCAAGTTTGTGATTTTTCATCATGTTCCTGACGGCTAAGTCTTCCATACAGATTATGTCGTAATTCCGCACCAGCTCAGTCGTCATTTTGCGATGAGAGTCCAGACGTCTGTTCGCCACATCTTCATGTACCCTTGCAACCTTGATCCGCTGTTTCTCGTAGTTTGCGCCTCCGCTTTGTTTTCGCGAAAGTCGCCGTTGTTCACGCGCGAGCTTCTTGGTTGACTTTTTGAGGCAGCGGTGATTCTCGTATTCCTTGCCATCCGACGTGATTGCCAGAGCTTTCAGCCCTAAGTCTATGCCAACGGCAGCGCCGGTTTTTCGGAACTGCGGGACATACACGTCCGTACAGCAGATGCTGACGTAGAACTTGCCGCTAGGGACTTGTGAAACCGTGGCTTTTAAGATACGCCCTTGCAATTGCTTAGATACTCGGCACGGAACCAGCCCTAACTTCGGAAGCTTAATGCGCTTGTCGTATATTTTTATGGAATTATTATTATTTTTGCTCGTATAGGATTTTTCATTGTCTTTCTTGCTTTTGAATGCTGGCAAGCCCCATTTATTGTCGCCGCGCTTTTTAGCGGCAAAATAATTGTCATATGCCGATTGCAAATCTTCCAGTGACGCTTGCAGAGCAACACTATCCGGCTCTTTAAGCCAAGGAAACTCTTTTTTAAGCTGCGTCAAGTCTTCCGAGCATTTCTTATAACCAAATGTTTTCCGAGTCTCTTTATATATCCCTTTCCGCTTTCCAAGATAATGATTGTATACAAACCTTGTGCAGCCGAATGTCTTCTTGATTTGCTCCTGTTGCTCTTGCGTCGGGTATATCCTAAATTTATATCCTTTTTCCACGGGTTCACCTCACTTTCTGTTTGAGAATAATCTCCAGCACATTTCCTGTTACAACTATATTACATATGTCACAGTCAGGGAGCGCCGATTCATCTCACGACTAAAGTCGCGAGTGTTCTCGGCGTTTTCATAAATCCTTTAATTCTGTAGCTTGGACATCCTTCACACCGTTCTCGTCAAAGTATTTGCCAAACTTTTCGTCTGCTTCCGCATCGTCATACTTCCGCACCATATCTACCGACGCCCAACCAACAATTTCTTGAATAACTGAGTCCGGAATGTTTTGCCGCGCTAAAGCGGTCGTGAAGAAATGCCTCATCGCATGATAGTAAAAGGGCAATCCGAGAATTTGCGTACAGGTAATCGCCCAGCTATTCAGAGTACTCGGCTTAGCTTGTACCCATTCGCCACTTACTCTTGTGACAAATAACCACTCACTGGTTATTCCAAGGGTTTTTCTCTCTTCGATCCATAAATCCAAATAAGGTTTGAACTTACTTGCGATAGTGAATTTATTAAGCAGCTTTCCTTGCCTGCCTCGCCCTTTCGTGATAATCTTCTCGGGTGTCTTATAGAGAGATCCATAAATAATATTGTCGTCGGTAAAGTAATCAGTCTTATACCGAACCAACTCGGACTTCCGGCTTCCGCCAAACGCCGCGAGCGCTACAGAACATGCCGTCTGAATTTTACCTCTCTCAACAAGACCATCAAGCAAGCGCTGGAGCTGCTCGTCTGTAAGTACAGTCTTTTCACGAACGGGCTCAGCAACAGGAGGCTCAATCTTCTTTACGATTGGCTTGAAGTCGGGGTACTCGTCGTCAAGAATCGCTTCTATGTAATTACTAAGCGAACAGAGGGTTGAGCGCAACCGCCGCACTCTGGCCGGACTGTTTTGGTTTTCATTCAGCAGCCATCCGAGATACGAAACGAAATCCCGCTTAGTCATATCAATGAAAAACTTGTTTTTATTATGCAGTAAGTTCCAGCACAAATAGATGTCAAGGTCATTTATATAGCTGTTAATCGTTGTTCGAGAACGCCCAATACTGTCACAGTAGGCGAGATAGTCTTTTTTTAGCCGTAAATTATCAGGATTCACCTTCGCTAAAAGCTCAGGGCTTGTAATTCTATTCTGTTTTGTTTTCCTTGACATATGCTCCTCCCTTCTACAATATCAGACTACGCTCCGGTCTTCATGCTCGGCGGCATGAGAGGCATCGGTATCCAACGACATGAGTTTTTTAACCAACCCGTCAATTGTTCCGTTTCCTCCCAGAGCTTTGTATTCCGCGTGTAAGCTGCCGATATTATCGCGAGCGTAAATGGGGATGCAGCGCTGATTATAATAATGGTTGTACATCTGAATAATTCTGTCGCGCAGTAACGCTTTTAAGCCTTTCCGCATCGCTTCCTGTTCGTCTGCTTGTTTTTTAAGTACGCTTCTTATCTTCGTAACGTAGTAGGTACAAGCTGAAATCAAAAGTGCCGATAATACACCGATTAACACTTTTGATACAATATCCCACATAGAATCACCATCCTGAATTATATTTTCCCGCCTATCATTCTTCCAAATCAGCGGTTGAGCGATAGCAACCGCTCGTTTACAAAAACGATATTCAATTGTGAAATGCAAACAGGAGGCGGAATATTCCGCCTCCTGCACTACAGAGTCTTCGCTTGGTTTGCATCAATCGAATTATTGTTTAAAGTTTATTGGGATACTCAAGCCCGATAATCTCTTCGTATTCAGCTTCCGTAATTCCAGTTGATTTTCCGACTACGTTCCAAACACGGTCGATGTCCCACGCGCCGCTATCGTAATAGCCTTTAACAAGCTTGTAATTCTTACTCATTTTTTAACCCTCCACCATGATAAGTAGATAATCAATATCGGCTCTGAGCGTTGCTTCTGACTGCGGGATCTGACTAAGTTCGAGGACAAACGTCCCCGCGGCGGTATTCTCTGTAACTTTGTCAATGTTTCGAAACCCCACATAGGTAATACCCGCATGGGTCAAATCGTTGTTCGCAAGTGTTTTAACAGTGAAATAATCTCCCTGTGCGATTACACTAAGGCGTCTCACAGCATTTCCGCTGATATTGATAATATCTTCTGCCGCGCCAAGAATAGTTACTCCAGCAATTTTGGTATCCATACTAATTCTCCTTCATTATTTGTTTTGTTACCTGACCATGAACGCGATACCCTGCGGGTTGTCGGGGTCGGTTGTCCATTCGGCTTCGGTAGTCCAGTTTGAGTTAAGATGGGGATTTCCGAAACCGAAACGGTAGACGTTTACACCCGTTCCCACTGCGGCGGCGTTTTGGTACCATATTCTTGTGTTTGAAGCCCATTGTCTGTTTGACATCTGAATCCCACCAGCGGTATTAGCGACACTCATTGCGCGTTTCCAAAAATACACCGCTGATTGGGCAACTCTCGCAGTTTGCCATACATTGTTTGCGAGATCATGGAATGGTAAAGAGTTCGCGGGATTCGGGTTAAAAGCAACAGGCATAGGGGTAAATATCTGCGGGTTTCTAACGCACATATCTATAGCGTCTTGAAAATATTTATTACCCATGAACATGGGGGTAGCTCCGGGAAAATTGACATTCGGGTCTGTCGGCGTACGACTGTTGGTTTGAGACTCAGGAACCATAAGACCGTACATCTGGTATCTCGAGCGAGACACCCAAATAGTCGGGTCATGCGGTTGCCACGGGCCGCATATGTCTCTAACAATATATGGAGATAAGTAAAATAGCTTGAACAGTTTATCGTTGGAGCCTACAATCTCCCACGTTGGTGCGGATGTATTTGCCAAAACGTTCTCAAAAGTCTGCAAATTTCTAAACGTGTCGATATTTGCTTGGGTCGTTGCGGTCTGGACCCAGTCTGTAGCTCTCGGTACGGGCTGTGCCCATTCGATCAACATTCTGCCAACATTCTGAGTTTGCCGCATAAGCCATGTATAAAGCAGAAAACTCAATTCGTCGTACTCAATGGCCATATCAAACATGTCGGGGCTGAATAGGCGCTCGAAAATTTTCGGAAACGCAAACAGTTCCTCTTTAAGGTCTTTGTCGTCAAGAATATCCTTAAACGTCTGCGCGGCGGCTATACCACCAAGAGTGTCAAAGTCGGGGTTTAACGTTTTAAGGAAGTTTGAAAGCCCCAAACCAACAGAATGCTTTCCTGTGAGCCATACGCCGGGAAGAAGTCTTAACTCTCTGCCGCCGCTCATGTCCTCACCAAGTATTTGAGCCATTGCTTCTGGGATTGTTGCTATCTCTTGCGCCCACGCTTCGTTATCAACGATTGTTTTCAAAGTGTTCGCGCCCTTGAAGTTGTTACCCCTGAGTAACGCTTGGTAATTTAACATATTAGTAACCATATCTGATATGTCCTCCTTGTTCAAATTCTGCTATTGCTAACCAATGTACCGGATATGCCCCGAGTTCAGCCGATGTCGCTGACATGTAATTAAGCTCCATAGTTGTGGTCGTGATATTTCTTATCTGCATCCATTTTTGCGTCGTTGTTCCCTGAAGAACTTGTGTGAACACTATGGGGGGAGTTCTGAAGGGTCTCGGGAATGTAATAGTAACCCAGCCGGTGTGTACGTGTCGATAAGTTCCCGTTTGAATTTGCATACGTTCTTGTCTTTCATCGACTTCGGGGAAGTAAGGTAACACTCCCTCAAGAACGTTAACGCCACCGCGCAAATTAGGCGTAGTTATCTCAATGATATTGCCGTCAAGACGCTTTGTGATTTTTAGACGATAAACCTCGGGAGTATTTTCTAACACTTCTACTTGCGGGTCATAACCCTTGATGTTCCCTATAAAATGCTCCTGTGGCTGTAATGATTGTACGTCCATGGTTTTCTCCCTTCTATGTTTTCATGATATATGCTAATGCGTAATAAGGTGGCCTGTTTTCGTGAGCCTGTCCGCCTCCAGTTGCTCCGGTATTAGCAGTTGTGGTCGCCGTTGCTGTCGCACCCGTACCCGTCTGCGCAGTAACTGAACCGCTGCGCGAACCAGAGTGAGTGTGTGAAGGCATTTGGGCATCAGTTAGTACCACGCTAGCCTGTCCGCCGACGTTTCCGACTTGGTATGCATTGCCGGCACCGACAACAAATCTGTTGCGCAAATCAGGCGTGTCATTTCTCCCGTCGCATAACACCCAACCATACGGGATGTCAAGTATCGAGCCGCTCCACATAATTATACTGCCTGAGATAACCCCCTGTAAGTGTCTGATTAACGGAGGTAAATACCATAAATCGTACGACTCGTCTAACTCAAAAGGATAAACATTCCAAGCTCCCATAGTTATAAACAGTTCTCCGGTCTCTTCGTTATAGAAAAGTTCAGGCGGATCTCCGTCAAGTATACCTGACCATAAATCACTGTTTTCATCAACGATTAGATCAAACGGATTTATTAATCCATGACCACCGCCCCTAGCCTTCTTCCATTCTCCTGTCGCTTTATCATAAAACTCAGGATTAGCATTAACCGTGTTTATGCGAAATCCATGGACGCCCTCATCGTTCATAACCAAAGAATCCGCGTGGTCTTTTAGCTTTCCGATCTCCCTATCAATAATCATCATATTTGAATTGGGATCATCACCGGCAACCTCAAGACGGAAATCCTTATATCGTTTTGTATCTTCCGCTGCGGAAGTAATATTTAATTCAATTCTCTCAGTCTTTCCCATATAACCCTCCGTTTCTACAGCAATTCAACAAAATCCATATCTCTTAAAATCAAATTATCTAAATCTGCAAGCGATAAATCATCCACCTCATATAATAAGCGATGTCTAAACATTGATGCGTTTACGGCATGAGTCAGTACGGACCTGCCTTTTGCACTTGCCATTTTAGTAATAGATTCGGCTAACCGGTTTATAAGATGGATAGGAAGATGAATAGCCGAGAGCTTTTTAGCGCCCCACCAGTTAGTTACATTAACAGAAAGAGCAATCCTGTTTTTTACACGTATGGGTGAGCCAAGTATTACTTCGCCCGTCTTAGTCCCTAAATGTATTGCATTTTTGCCGCCAGTATATTTGTCGATTGACAGAGTGGCATCACTACTGGATAATGATGTACTGTTTCGTGTCCCGCTTAAGAATTTACCTGTACGTGCAATCGCTAATGAGGTAATTACTAGAACATTTGACAACTTCTCATATGTTGTTTTTGCAAACGAGAGCTTACTTGTATTTAATGTCATCTTGTTCTTTACGGGATTAAAAAGAGTGCCAAACATCAGTTTAGTTTTACCGTTTCGCAGTATCGTCCTCTGGCGCAAGCCGGTATATTTTCCAATTGTAAGCGCGGCGTTATGTGCGGTCAGCGTCAAGGTGTTATCAACGCCTTTTAAACAAAGCCCTATACGAGTAAGTACAGAGGATATAAGCGTTGTAGCACTTGATATCTCATTGCGGACAATTTTAGTAACCGTACCAATCTTAGTATTCAGCGTCATCTTAGTTTTTGATGGGCTAATTATTTTTTTAAGCAGTAAATAACACTTGTCGCTCAGTAAAACTAACCTGTGTTGTAAACCCGAATACTTATTAATAGTAACAGTGACTTCACTGGTGGTCAGCGCCGTTTTGTTCTTGCCGCTTCTCAAATAAAGACCTATACGGGGGAGCACAGAAGAGGTGAGGATCATTGCGCTTGAAATCTTGTTGCGCACTATTTTAGACACCACACCCATCTGCGTCTTCAATGTAGTCGTAACTTTCTTTGGATTTACATATATACCAAGCAGCAGACAAAACTTGCTGGTTAGTAAAACCAACCTGTTGCGCAAGCCTCTATAGTCACGAAACGGCAGTCCGTTAAGGTATATTGTAAATTTTGTTACTTTGTTTCTTAGATAAACATCAAACCTTTTCAATCAAACCGCCGCCTCTCAAATTTACGAAGTTATCTCGATCTCTTTCCAATTGCTAAGAGTAGCCGGATTCTCACCTGTAAGCATGTAAATCATAATGCCGGGAACCAGATTGACTATCGCTATATCACCATGTTGCGCGTCAGACCACTCCTGCATTTCCTCAACGGTATCGAATACTCCGGCAATGATATCGCTATTCTGCGGGTTTTCAAGTGATATTTTTAGCTCGCCCTCTCGAATCATAACGACTGTGTTCTGCTCGACTTTTCTTGAGATCGTCAATGGGCCATACATCAGCAAAGTATCGCCTTCCTCCGAATCGAAAATCACATAATCAGTCATAGTACCCCATTCGGTAAGACTTTCCTCAAAGGTAATAGCATTTGTGTTGACTATTTCCCCGTTTACAGGCTGAGATAAACTCACGAGCTTAACCCTGCCGTAAGCGGTGCCGACAGTGGAAGGTTCGGTTACGCCGGAACCGTTAATGTTAGGCGCAGTGGATGATAAGCCAATCCAGTATTCACTTGGAATCCCCGGGTTGACTTTTGTATTGAATAAATTTCCCAGTGTTAAATCTAAATAGTATTGAGTATTAATAAAAATCCCCTCCTAAAATTAAAGTTGTTAGCTGATATTGCTCTGTATGAAACCTTGGTTTATGTTCTTAGTGATAAACATAAGCCCTTGCATTGGAATCTCCGTATTGCCGTCGAGGTCAATTGCTGTTATCTGATAGATGTACTTGCCGTATAACGTCACGGTTTCAAGCGGCAGTAAATCCACGACCGCAATACAGGGGATGCCGTCTGTGTCCTGTCGAATGTCACATAGCTTTGAGATAATCGAGACGCCATTTTTATTGCCGAAGTTGATAACGGAAAAGTTAATGGTGCAACCTGTCGCGTCAAACGGTTTTGAGTTTGGCTTCGCCGTCCTTAAAGTCATTGCTATTGTTTGCTTTTCGCCTGCTACAAACGGTCTTATAGTTGGCAAAGTATAAATTTCTTCCAAAGTGTCACCACACCTCCTAACCGCCGACATTCACGGGAAATTCACACGTGAAATTGACAAAAAAATTCCCAGACATCTCAAGCGTGTTATCACCCCTAAGAAATCTGAAAAATCTGAAATTAAAGTTTTTATATAAATTCAAATCAGCTGTGTTGGTAATTATTTCGTTCTCGTTATCTATATCTATTACCAAGTCCGACGAGCTCGGCAGACCACTGAAAGCAAATACCCTGTTGTTATCGGTCAAATTTGTGATGCTGAATGAATCGCCGTTTATACGTGATATCTCCATATGCGGCTTATAAAAGCCGTTGTATGTACTGCGATTATAAAACGGCACTGTCAAAGTGCCGTTTACTTCATATGAAAATGTTTCAGGCGTGGCATACGCAAAGGGCGAATCGCAAATCACCTTACAAGTGAACACCCATGGTCGCCACCCAACTGTGAGGTACTTCAGGTCGGTAATTTTGCACCTATACCGGATCGTCTCTAAGTCGGGCTGTTCTATTGTGAGCCATCGGTATCCGTCTTTGCCGGTTAGCCAAGATGAAATAACTTCAAAGTCCCATCTATCCAGCGGCTTATCCTGACGGACTTTTCTTGTATTCGCGCCGAATGTTAAGTTGAACTCTAAAGGCTCGTCCAGCTTTGAGCCGTAATAGAGGGACTTATATCTGCGTGCTATCCGGTCTTCAACGACCGTGCCGGCTGATGTGAACGAACCGCCCTCATCTTTCGAGGAACCGAAGTCGTAGATCATTAAGCTGTATTCTTCGCTGGGGATGTCGTCAAATGTAAAACTGTAACTATAAAATCCGCCCATCAGCATCACCTCCTCCGTCTAAGAGTGCGGTTATAGTAAGAAATTCAGTTACACAGGTTTCCTCGCAATTACATTCAGGAGATTATTGCTTGTATTGATATTTTTGCTTTGCGACATTATTTCGCTGAAACCGGTGAAGGTATCCACTGTTCCATTGCCTCTTTTAACAGTAATCTTGCCTAAGTTTTCAGAGGTTATATTTGACCATACCTCTGAAATTTTGTCGTCGCCGATAGTGCTGTTAATATTGAGTTCGAATACGTTATGGAAGTTGTTGTATGATTCTATAATAAAATCAACTTCAAATTCGAACCCGTTATTCAGAGTTAGTCTTATCATCATGTTCCCCCTCTTCTATACACATAGCGTTGATGACATCCTGTAAAATCTGGATGCAGCCGGCCATGTTGCATACATTGTTTTGTCCTTTTACTTCTATGTTGTTTAGTGATTGAAAGACCGCTAAGAGTCTTTCTTTTTGTTCTGTGTTGGTCATCTTACGTTGCGCAGGATACCCCCACCTCTATAGGTGGGGGAGGAATGCGCGTCCTCCTCTCGAATAATATAGTATTTGCTGTTTCTAACAGCTTGAGCTTCTTATAGTTTGCGCTTGCATGAACTTTGGTTCCGTCCAACATTCTCAAGTCAAAGTACCCACTTGTCCGTCTGCTGAACACAAAACACTCCTGCCCGCCATACCTAACCTTATCAAAAAGCTGAAACCCGTAAACAAACTTCGGTGCTTGGTTTGCTTTCCGATAGCCACCTTTGTTGATGGTTGCCTTGTGCAGACTGCGGTTGTTGCGTCTGACAGCTTTTTGCCGATACCAAATGTCTGATGAGGTGGCTTTTACGTTGGCAATACATCGTGCGTCTGTTCTATGAGATTTCTCCAGACCGTTGCGAATACGGGTGTTCTTGGTGATATAACCGTAAGTCAGATTGACGCTTGGGTAGAGTTCCTTCAGCCTGTTGTAGAACGCCCAACGCATGATACCCATGAACGCCGTGTCTTTGAAACTTGCGCCTCGTTTTACTTTGAGTTTGATTTCTCCGTCGTGATGTTTGTCGTGACATGTCTCGCATAGGGTTATCAGATTATTCGGAGCATCACCGCCCGTCTTGCGGCTTTCGATGTGGTGGACGTTGAGGATTCTATCTTTGCTTTTGCCTTTGCAATGCTGACATTTGTGTCCATCACGGAACAGCACATACTCCCGTACATTCCAAAAGCCTAGCTGATCGCCTTGCTGGTATTTTTCTCCGCTGACATCGGGATTCTTAATTTTCTGGATGTCGAACGCCGCAACCTCGACGATGATATGTGTAATTGGAAGTATATTGTGTATCTGTGCTACGGCTTTCAGATGTGTGTCGATTTTGTGTTGTATGGACGGAGCAACCCAACCCTTCGGCTTGCGACGGTTATTGAATCTCGGCTGCCGGTAACGGGTCTTGCGGTTGCGTCTGGCGCTGCGGAATTGTCTGCGGGTTGACAATAGGTCAACGATATCGTTACGCAGTGTCAGCTCCGCGCTGTATAACTCCTCGTCGTCGGTCGTTGCGGATATGCCGACGGTTTTGCTTCCGGCATCTATGCCGAGGGCGATGGGTTGGGTGTAGGTTGTGCTTTCGTATGTTAATCGGATAGTGAAGGGTGTGCGCTGCACTACTTTTGCCCTTCCGTCACGGAGCATGTGCTTTACCTTACCATGACATTTAGTTGGCATAAGGGGTTGTCCGTCTTTGCTTATTACGTATATCATTAATATAATCCTTTCGGAATAGTGCCGCTTACGCGGTTAATTGCTCTTCGGCAATGTTTCAAACGGTTTCTTGCAAGCAACACTGTCCCTACCCATCAGGACTGTTTAATCACTTGCCGCAGTGTCCGGGACTAGAGCGCACATCCCGGAGTGCCTATACATTCGTATGAAACGTAGTGCTCGAAGCACTT
>Ga0099364_10012037_pt1 | contig 11724 bp, 9 predicted proteins | sample TergutTh196P3_FD_73070 | JGI IMG/M metagenome (GOLD analysis project Ga0099364, IMG submission 73070) | Microcerotermes parvus P3 segment gut microbial communities from Pointe-Noire, Republic of the Congo - Th196 P3 | ecosystem: Host-associated > Arthropoda: Insects > Digestive system > Gut ...
AGCTCCTTGTTAAGGAGATAACAAATATACAAGACCTAGAAACCCAGAAGGCTGCCTAACCTATGTGACATTTCTACTGAACGGAAATAGGTGACATTTCTACTGGTCGTTGACAGGAGTTAAAGCCTCAGTTGCATTAAACAAAAAAAAATTATAGTATCACACCACAAGGATGAAATAATGAAGCAATATGCAGAAATGAGCATACCGGAATTGACCGGAATCCATGACGAACTGCTCAAGGAATTTTCCCAATACCGTAAGGCAGACCGGAAACTCAATATGACGCGCGGGGTTCCCTCGGATGAACAGTTATCCCTATGCAACGAAATGCTGACATGTTTGTCAGCGGATGACTTTACTGCCGCAGACGGAACAGACTGCCGTAATTATGGCGGCATTGACGGTATTCCCGAAATAAAAAAGATTTTCGCAGATATTCTGGACATAACACCTGATGAGGTTATCGTGGGAGGCAATTCTTCTCTGGCCCTCATGTTTGATAATGTCGCGGTAAATATGTCCCATGGTGTCAGAGACGGGGTACCCTGGCAGCTACAGGGGAAGGTAAAATTTCTGTGCCCGTCTCCCGGATACGACCGTCATTTTACCATATGCAAGTATTTTCATATTGAGATGATTCCCATTGCAATTGGGCAGGACGGTCCCGACATGGATATAATCGAATCAATGGTCGCAGCCGATCCCCTGATTAAAGGTATTTGGTGCGTCCCAAAATTTTCCAACCCTACCGGCATTGTTTATTCCGATGAAACGGTCCGGCGTTTTGCCCGCTTAAAGCCGGCGGCTGACGACTTCCGCCTGTATTGGGATAATGCTTATGCTATACATGATCTTGGTGAAACCCAAATAAAAATTCCCAACATAATACCGTTATGCGAAGAATCCGGAAATCCCAATATGCCGCTGGTTTTTACCTCATTTTCAAAAGTGAGTTTTGCCGGTTCGGCCCTGGCTTGCATGGCCTCTTCCAAATCCAACTGTGATTATATCCGGCAGCGGTTAATCACCCAGACCATAGGCCCCGATAAAATTAACCAGCTCCGGCATGTCCGTTTTTTCAAAGATGTTGCCGGCATTATGGCTCACATGAAAAAACACGCGGTAATCCTGAGGGATAAATTCAATCTGGTTAATGACACTTTGCAGCGGGAATTGGGCGGCCTTGGCATTGCCGAATGGACAAATCCCGCAGGAGGGTATTTTGTCAGTTTTGATGCGCTGGAAGGTTGTGCAAAACGGGTTGTTGCTTTATGTTCGGAAGCCGGTGTGGCTCTGACACCCGCAGGTGCGACCTATCCATACGGCAACGACCCGCAGGATCGCAACATCAGGATTGCCCCAACCTGCCCGCCGCCGGCTGAACTTGGCGAAGCGCTGCAAATATTTAGCGTTGCCGTAAAACTGGCCAGTGCAGAGAAAATTCTGGCAGGAAAACAGAACCGGTAAGTGCGCATCCTGCGACATTTTCACCACTTGTGTCTGCATGTATAATCTTGTATAATACACATGACCGGGTTAGCAGGCTGATTTTGCGCCTCTGTCTGGTATAGTTATTTTACGGAGGACTTATTATGAAAAGAATGTTAACTTTTGGACTGACGCTATTGCTGGCGGGAACTGCCTTGTTTGCCGATGATGCCAAAGTTATGCCCTCACTCGTAGGGCGGTTTTACGTAGCTCCGACATTTTCATTTGCTCCCGGTTTTTTTGATGCTGATGGAAAGTACCAGAGTTATGACAATGGCGCTGTCAAGGTATTTAATCTGGGTTTTGCCCTGGAATTCGGTTTGAATGATTGGATAACCGCCGCTTTACAATGGGTACCGGGTTTTACTCCGTGGTCCAATGTAGAAGCCGCCGTACCGGCTGCTATTGCTGCATTTCGTTCTGACAATTCTTATAACACCAATGGCGTGGCAGACCTTTTTGCCGGAGCAAAAATTCAGATTGCCGGTGAAAATGCCCCGTTAAAAAACAGTGCGGTACGGTTTGCTTTGGCACCGGGGCTAATTATCCCCATGCCGGGTCCGGAGTTTGATAAAGAATTCGAGAAAGTATACAAAGGAGAAGCAATAACATTCAGTAATATGGATAATCATGTGTTTGGTGCAGGCGGAAGAGTATACCTTGACTTTGTCATCAATGAAAATTTTTTTATAAACCTGTACAACGAAACCATTTTCTACCCCCTCAGGCGGGATTTAGACAGAGCCGGCCCGAACCTGGCAGCAGCAAAAGAACTAATTCCCATGGGAATCTTTCAGGAAGTTTATACTTCCAGTATAGCATCCGGTCACAATGAAATTGTGGCTGGTCTTATTGCCGGCGGCGCCAGGGACGCTGCCAGAAGCGATCTTGAAGAAGCAAACGGGAAAGTAGGATATCGGTACCGCCTTACATTTGAAATTGAGCCGGTATACTCAACTCCCATTGCCGATGGAATAAGCTTTTCCGCCGGTCTTCCCATCAACTACCGGTATACACCTGCATTTGATTATTCCGTATCCGATGTAGGCAATATGGTTTCGACTATGACCGGCGGCCAAATTGACGCAGAAGAAATATTGCTCGAACAACTCAAGGGGACAGACGAAGGCAGGCACAGCCTGAGTATCATCCCCAACGCATCAATTTTTATTACCAAGACCTTGCTTCCCCTGGAATTTAAATTACAATACGGCATTCCGGTCTGGGGCAGGGATACCATGGCCCGGCACAATCTCGTCTTCCAGATAAGAGCATACTTTGCCTTCGGCAGGTAGTCTGCAGTAAAATCATCATTGTAACTGGTGTCTATGTACACCAGTTACATCTCTGTCCCTCATATTCACTCTAAAATAGTAATTTCTACACGCCGGTTGATGTTTCTTCCGGCATCGGTTGTATTATCGCCAATGGGCATTGTGCCGCCCCAGCCTTTGTACATAAAACGGCTTGTACTCAATCCGCGTCTTACCAATTCGTCTACCATTCGTCTGGCCCTTTCGATTGAAAGTGTCATTTCTCCTTCAGGATTGCCGGTTGCCGCAGCATGTCCTTCCACCAGAAAATTCCTGTCAGGGATTTGCAGTAACGCTTCGGCAATGAGATCAAGACGCTGCCGTTCTTCAGGTAAAAATTCAGCCGAATTCGGGACAAACCGGATATCTTTTACTGTGAGTCGGATGCCTCCGGGGACAGACACCAAATCTACGCCTAAATCATCCAACTTAACGGTTTCTTCGATTGACGTTATGACTTGTTCCCTAATCATAGGTACAATACCGCCGCCAAATGTGAGGGTAAACCCCTTGAATTGCACGTTTGACCTATCGGCCATAAAATAAGTGACATCCAATTCGTCATGCATAAATACAGGTAATCCGTCATCAACCCGTATCAAAATGGCTACTCTGTGAGTTCCGTTCACCCGGACAATGCCGTCCGGTTCGGGTATGTCGCTGTAATAACGGCTTGCATATACGGCATGGATCCTATGTACACGTGTGTCCCTATAATTTTCAATCCCTTGATACTCATATTCTGCGATAAAAGGTATAATAACCGGCTGGCCGGAGTTAAGAGGATCTGAAGCGCGGATCCCCGGAGCTTGCCACTTTGAGCCGGGAACTACCTGTTCGGCAGGAAAAGCAGGAAATCCTCTCAGCCGGGGAAACCCCCGGTCATGTTCGAAGATGATCTCTCCGTTTTCATCCAGTTCAAAACTCACCGATATTACCGCATCCACCGGCTGTGCTGCCTGCCGCATATCCCTCAGGGTGCTTGCAAGAATAAAAAAATTTCCCTGAAATAAAACATTTGTGCCGTACACTGCCTGCTGCGGAATGACCGATCCCCGCACTTCATGGCGCACCAGACCGACATATCTTCCGTTGTCGTATCTTCGCCAGTCAGAACGTTCCAGAACTGAATACGCTCCCATTGGTGTTGCAGGCAGCGTTACCGGTTGGGGAGCTGGCTGTGCATGACTGAGTGTACATATAACAAACATCCAGAGAGACAAAATTGATCGCATACTGTTACTATCGGCTGATTTTCAGTTCTCCCTCTTCACTTATCACTTGAAAATATACTACCATATCACCATGGAGAACACTAATGCACGTTGACAATACACTCCTCGCATATCTGGAAGATTTATCCTGTCTTGCGCTCTCAGACGATGAAAAAGGCCGCTTGAAGGGAGATTTGGAAAAAATCATTGGCTATATGGCGCAGCTTGGCGAACTTGACACTGAAGGCGTACCCGAACGGAGCCTCCCGTTTAACAATGTTAATGCTTTTCGGGAAGATGAGGTGGTCGCATCATTTGATCGGGAGTTGATACTGAAAAACGCTCCGGTCAGGAATGATGAAATGATAATCGCGCCAAAAACAATAGAGTAAACAGTGAAAGAAATGTTTGATATGACCGCGCTGGAATTATCAGCGGCAATCAAGGCAAAAAAACTCAGTGTTACCGAAGCGGTAAGCGGGTATATTAATTTGATAGAAAAAAATGATAATCAATATAATACCTTTATAACAGTAGTAAAAGAACAGGCGCTTGCCCGTGCAAAAGTTATCCAGTCACTAATCGACAGCGGCGAAAAAATTTCCCCGCTTGCCGGCGTACCGGTGGCCCTCATGGATAATATATCCACTCTGGGGATACAAACAAGCTGCGCGTCAAAAATGCTTGAGGGATATATCCCTGTATTCAATGCCACGGTCGTTGATAAACTCGAACAGGCCGGTTTGATTGTCATCGGGAAAACAAACATGGACGAATTTGCCATGGGCGGATCCGGTGAAACGGGATCATTCGGTCCGGTACGCAACCCCCGGGATGTGTCGCGTGTTGCGGGCGGTTCGTCCGGCGGCAGTGCTGCAGCCGTTGCTGCAGGGGAAGTACCCCTGGCCCTCGGCACCGATGCAAGCGGCGGCATAACACAACCCTGCTGTTTCTGTGGTGTTACCGGCATCAAGCCCACGTACGGGGCGGTGTCGCGTCACGGCATTATTGCTTACACTTCTTCCCTCGACCAGACGGGCCCCATTGGGCGGAACATTGATGACTGTGCTGCCATGCTGTCGATTATCTCGGGGCCTGATGAAATGGACGGTACTTGTGTCATTGAACAGCCGTTTACGTTTAACGATCCTGTCGATCTCAATGGTGTCAGAATTGGCCTTCCCAAAAATTATATGGCAAATGATATTGATGATGATGTAAAAAACGCTGTTCTGATGGCAGCTAAAGAATTTGAAGCAGCCGGCGCAATTGTCGAAGAATGTGAATTGCCGCTGATGGACTATGCCGTTCCTGCCGCTTACATCATCGCCTGTGCCGAGGCATCAACGAATCTTTCGCGGTATGACGGCCTCAAGCTTGGATACCGGAGCGCGAATGCAAAAACACTTTCTGAAGTGTACCGGTTTTCCCGCAGTGAAGGGTTTGGGCTTGAAGTAAAACGAAGGATAATGGCCGGTTCGTTTGCGCTTTCATCGGAATACTATGATACTTTTTTCAAAAAAGCTTTGCAAACCCGTGAGCTTATTAAAGATGCGTACAATAAACTGTTTGAGCGTTTTTCGCTAATTCTCTCCCCTGTCTCGCCAACCACCGCATGCAAACTTGGTGTTATGCCGGACGATCCGGTAAAGCTGTATAGGGGAGATATATATACTGCGCCGGTGAATCTAGCGGGGCTCCCTGCTGTTTCTCTTCCCTGCGGATTTGACAATCAGGGTTTGTCCATCGGTTTGCAGCTTATCGGCAGCGCTTTTTCGGAAAATTTGCTTGTCAGCATGGCGCGGGTGTATCAGAGAGGTACAACCGCATGAAATGGGAAACGGTCATTGGCCTTGAAGTGCATGCAGAGCTGTCAACAAACACAAAAATTTTCTGCGGCTGCACAACCGCTTACGGCGGCGATCCAAACACCCATGTCTGTCCGGGCTGTGCCGGAATACCGGGCACATTGCCAAAGCTGAACCGATCTGTAGTGGAATATGCCATGCGGCTTGGACTGGCGCTTAACTGCACGATTTCCAAACGATGTATGTTTGATCGAAAAAGCTATTACTACCCCGACCTGCCTAAAGCATATCAGGTATCACAACTGTACGCTCCAATTTGCCGTGATGGGTATCTAACCATTGATGTTGATGGACAGAAAAAAAACATCCGTATACGCCAGATACACATGGAGGAAGACGCCGGTAAGCTTGTTCATGGCGTACAGGGTTCATTGATGGACTTTAACCGCGGCGGCGTGCCGCTGCTGGAAATTGTTTCACAGCCTGACATGAGATCTGCCGCCGAGGTTATCGCCTACCTTGAAAAGTTACGTGAGACGCTCATGTATCTTGATATATGTGACTGCAAAATGCAGGAAGGCTCCCTTCGCGCCGATATAAATATTTCCATTCGCCGTCCGGGCGGCGAGTTCGGTGTACGCACCGAAACTAAAAACATGAATTCATTCAAGGCAATTACCCGCGCTATCGCCTACGAGACCGAACGCCAGATCGAACTGCTGGAAGACGGCGAACAGGTTATTCAGGAGACCCGCCGCTGGGACGATGACAAAGGTACATCAACCGGCATGAGGTCAAAAGAAAACGCGCAGGATTACCGTTATTTTCCCGATCCCGATTTGCTGCCGGTCGTTATTGACGATGCGTGGCTTGCCACTATCAGGGAACATCTTCCGGAACTGGCGCATGAAAAACGTGAACGGTATGTGCGGGATTACGGGATTTCCGGAGATGAAGCGTCGGTGCTTACCGTTCATAAAAACATATCCGGTTTATTTGAAGCATTGGCTGAGCAAAGCGGCCAGCCGGTAGAATCGGCGCACCTTATCACAGGGGAAATTATGCGGCTGATGAACGCCGCCGCCATACCGCCGGAGGATTTGTCTCTGGATGTGAGCAAGCTGTCAACACTCATAGCCTTTGTCACCAGCGGAAAAGTTAATCGCAGCGCTTACAAAGAAACCATTGAAGCGGTATTAACGCACAATGCCGACCCGGAAACCTACATTGCCGAAAAAGGCCTGCTGATGGTCAGCGATGATTCGGCAATTACCGCTGCCGTAGACTCGGTTATGGCAGAACAACAGGACACCGTGGCAGATTATCGTTCCGGTAAAGAAAAAGTGTTCGGGTTTTTAATGGGCCAGGTTATGAAAAAACTTGGCAAGGCAGGAAACCCGGATTTGGCGAAACAGGCATTGGAAAAAGCGTTGCGGTAACTTAAAAAAACATCACGTATATTTAGTTAAAAATAATGGCATTTGGCAGTAACCGTTCCGCATCACCGTCCGCAGGATTATTTGCCACTACCTCCTGATACACAATGGTTGTGGAAGAGCCGCCGTCAAGGTTGATTGCGTTGACTGCTCCGTTGGCATACAAAACTGTTTGCACATCCTGAAAAGTCGCTCCAATACTCGCCGCCTGCCTTCCGTCAATAGCAACAAGCAATACATGACCCTCTGCGGTCTGGCCTATGGCAGACCGCGGCGCAAGTCCTCCGGAAAAATCCGTCAACTCAGTCTTTTCACCGTTGACGATCAACAGCGGCCCGAACTCAAAAGCCCACCGGTAATCCTGTGCAATTATTTCATCTTCGGAAAAATTGCCAACGACCAGTTTATAGTCTCCGTTAAAACCGCCCATTACATGCCGGTTGCCTCTTGTAATTTGGGAAATAATCTGGTTGTCAGCAATGGTAATTCCCCAGGCTCCTCCCCTTTGCCTTGGATCCACATAACCTGATGCATTTATCCCGCCGGTACCTCCGTATTTTTCAACAAGATATTCCAAAACATTTCCGGTAGGTGAATCAGATTGCACAAAAGCGAGGCGGCGCGGATCGTTAATTTTTATAATGAAGCCTCTAAAATGATTTCCTCTTATTTCAACAAAGATGGTATCATCGTTCCAGTTATGATCCAATTCGGAATCATCGGTTGTAAGTTGCGATGCCGGTTCGTTCAGTGCTAATACCCTCTGTATATAGCGTTCTGTGTAAAACATCCGTGCAAGAAACTTATGCCTGCTGGAATACATTGCCGTATTGATCCACATGAGGCGAAAGCCGTTATATGGACCGTACAAGAGAAAGAGCACAATGAAAAGCGCTGCCGCTGGGATACACATCCAGCGGAGAATTCTTTTTTTGGGCTTCATTCGTTACTGTTTTGTCCACACCGTTCCGTCTGCCGGCCTCGTATACGTGCCTGCGCCGCCTGCCATGTACTTTGTGCGCAAATCGCCCGGAAATATTGCGCGCCTCCACTCACCTTCGTCAATGACGGTATCACTTCCGCCAAACGTAACGCTCGTTAAATCAGAAATAATAAATGCGTTTCCATTAATCCTGGTAACGCTGCCAGGGATGGTTACGGAAGTCAGACCAGTGCCGGAAAAGGCCCACCATCCAATAGTGGTAACACTGTTAGGTATGGTTACCGCGGTAAGGCTTTGGCAATTTCTAAAAGCCGAATCCCCAATGGAGACAACACTGTTTGGGATGATAACCGAAGTCAGACCGGTATTGGAAAAGGCGGAATCTCCAATACTGGTAACTCTGTTGGGTATAGTAATCGAAATCAAATTCGTACAGCCGCGAAAAGTGGAACTATCAATAATGGTAATGCTATCGGGAAGGGTTATATTGGTAAGGCTGGTACAGCTTGCAAAAGCCCCTCCTTCAATGCTGGTAACGCTGCTGGGGATATTTATACTGGTAAGGCCGGAGGAGGCAAAGGCATAACTTCCAATACCGGTAACACTATTGGGGATGGTAACAGAAGTGAGACCGCTGCTGTCGGAAAAGGAAGAACTTCCAATACTGATAACACTGTTAGGTATTGTAAAAGAACCTGTTCTTCCCTGCGGAAATAAAATCAATTCTGTCCTTGTTTTATTATAGAGTACTCCGTCTGCAGAAGTAAAGGCGGGATTATTTTGATCAACCGTAATACTCCGTAAGCTGGTACAACCGGAAAAGGGACTATTTGCAATACTGGTAATACCGCTCCCAATAGTTACGCTGGTTAGACCGGTACAGTCTCTAAAAGCTGAGTATCCAATACTGGTTACACTGTTGGGGATGATAACAGTGGTCAAGTTGACATTGCCGAAAAATGCATCACCTTCAATTACGGTAACACTGTTGGGTATGGTGATCGAAGTCAAGTTCGTAAGATGAAAGGCTCTCCATCCTATTCTGGTAACGCTGTTGGGGATGGTAACCGATTGCAAATTATAACATTCAAAAAAACTGAATGTCTGTACTCCCTGGGGGATTATTACTGAAATGAGGCTGTTGCCGAAAGCGCCCTGTGCTATTTCGGTTATCCCCAAATTTGCCGGAATGGTAACACGGGTTTCTGTTCCGGTGTAACTTTCCAATACACCGTTCCTGATAACAAAATCCCCGTGCCGAACCAAACCCGAATCATCGGCAGTAGTAAAATCTGTCACCAGATCCTGTGCAAACGCCGCTGTGCACACCAAAATTAATAATACTGCTGCGCATATAATGCTTCTGTTCTTCATGTTTTTTTCTCCATGTGTGCAGATAATAACATGAAAAATAATATAAAACCAGTCATTTCGCTCTATTCCCTATTCCCCATTCCCCATTCCCTGATATATATTTAACCATGAACGAATACAGAACCCATACCTGCGGGGCATTGCGGGAAGACCATGTCGGACAAACCGTCCGGCTGTCCGGCTGGGTAGATACCATTCGCGACCATGGTGGTGTAACATTTCTTGATCTGCGGGACCAATACGGCATAACCCAAATCGTCCTGCACGAAGAATACAAACTCAGTAAAGAAAGCGTCATCACGGTTTCCGGTGCTGTAAAAAAGCGTGATGCGGAAACGGTCAATTTAAAAATTGCAACCGGAACGGTGGAAGTGCATGCAGAGACAATCGTTATTCAGAGTAAGGTAATCCGGCAGCTGCCATTTGAAATAAGCGAGTCGAAAAAAACACGCGAAGAAGTCCGCTTCAGCTACCGATTTCTCGATCTCCGTAACCATGAAGTGCAAAAAAATATCCTGCTGAGGGCACAAGTAATCAGTTTCCTCCGGGCAAAGATGACAGAACTGGGTTTTACGGAGATTCAAACTCCAATTTTAACATCGTCTTCACCGGAGGGCGCCAGGGATTATCTTGTTCCCAGCCGTAAGCACCACGGTAAATTTTACGCTTTACCTCAGGCACCGCAGATTTTTAAGCAATTGCTCATGGTTTCCGGTTTTGACCGGTATTTTCAGATTGCTCCCTGTTTCCGGGATGAAGATGCCCGCGCCGACCGTTCTCCGGGCGAATTTTATCAACTTGATTTTGAAATGGCCTTTGCCGGGCAGGAAGATGTATTACAAGTCGCCGAGACGGTACTGCATGACACATTCACAACCTTTTCCGGGAAAACAGTGAGCTCAATACCGTTCCGCCGGATATCCTACGCTGAATCAATGCTGCGTTACGGGACAGACAAACCCGATCTCCGCAACCCTCTGATAATAACCGACATGACCGGATTTTTCGCTGATGTTGACTTTGCACCGTTCAAAAATATCCCCGTCAGGGGAATAGTAGTGGCTGAAGCGGCAAAACAGCCCAAATCATTCTTCGAAAAAATGTTGGCATTCGCTGTGGAAATCGGCATGAAAGGACTTGGTTATATTTCTGTTTTGGAAGACGATGCGCAAGCTGGCACATGCGTTCTCAAAGGCCCCATCGTCAAATTTCTGTCCGATGAAAAGCAGGCCGTATTAAGAAAAGACCTGCCTCTCAAAGAAAACGACGTTGTGTTTTTTATCGCAGACAGGCCCAAAGAGGTTGATACCCTTGCAGGCCAAATCAGGACTGCGTTAAGCCGTCAGTTGAACCTTATTAACAAGGACAGTTTTGAATTCTGCTTCATCGTGAACTACCCGATGTACGGGATCAACGAAGAAACCGGATCGGTTGAATTCACCCACAATCCGTTCTCAATGCCTCAGGGAGGCATTGAATCACTTGCGGCAAACAATCCTCTTGACATACTGGCATGGCAATATGATGTTGTGTGCAATGGCTGCGAGCTTTCTTCCGGTGCTGTCCGTAACCACTTGCCCGAAGTAATGGTGAAAGCTTTTGAGATTGCCGGTTACACTCAGGCGGATATTGAAAAGAAGTTCCCCGCTTTATACAGAGCGTTTCATTACGGCGCACCGCCTCACGCAGGCATGGCTCCCGGCATTGATCGCATCCTGATGCTGCTGACAGAAGAAGATAATATCCGCGAAGTGACCGCATTCCCCATGAACAGCAATGCCCAGGATCTGCTCATGGAAGCCCCCTGCGAGGTGAGCGAACAGCAGCTCCGTGAGGTGCATATCCGGCTACGACAAAAGAACTAATACCGGCGGCGGTGGGGCAACGGGGTGTCAAAATAGGCTGGCGAACTTGCCTCCGGAGTCTCATGCCCACTTATTTTTTACAAAGTTAATTGTTTTGTAATAAGTGGTCATGCAGATATTCCATCTCTAATACCTTCACTGTTGGTCTCCTACGGCAATGAATCCAGCAAATATTTTGCCCCCCCCCCCCCCCCCCCCCCCCCCCCCCCGCCTCCTCTTCCAAACACCCCCCATCGACACTCCCAATTCAAAAAAAAAATGGCTTTCTGCACCCTCTTTT
>Ga0099364_10012038_pt1 | contig 11724 bp, 10 predicted proteins | sample TergutTh196P3_FD_73070 | JGI IMG/M metagenome (GOLD analysis project Ga0099364, IMG submission 73070) | Microcerotermes parvus P3 segment gut microbial communities from Pointe-Noire, Republic of the Congo - Th196 P3 | ecosystem: Host-associated > Arthropoda: Insects > Digestive system > Gut ...
TTCAATGTTTTAAACTGGGAGGATAACTGTTTACAGCCCGCATCACCTCATGTAATATCTATTTTAAGGGGAAACAATCCTCCCTTGCCATTATAGAGGATGTAACAAATGAAAAAGAATCTCTCTTTATTTTGAAAAATATACTAAATGGGATAGACGTAATGGTTTACGTTACCGATCCCGATACCGATGAAATTCTTTTTATGAACGAATACATGAGACTGCACTTCAATATTGGAGATGACTATGTAGGACAAACTTGCTACAAAATCTTACAGAAGGGCTTAAATAAAAGATGTGATTTTTGTCCTTGTCATCAACTTGACAAAGAGCCTGATAAGATTATCGAATGGGAAGAGCACAGCACCTTAACAGGCCGTGTCTATCATAACATGGATAAATATATACGTTGGCCCGATAGAAGAAGGGCACATCTTCAATATTCTATTGACATGACCGATATGATTTCTGCAAAGGAAATGGCCGAACAGGCAAATCGCTCTAAAAGCGACTTTCTTGCTAAAATGAGCCATGAAATACGTACTCCCATGAATGCCATAATAGGCATGACAGAACTTGCCCTGCGTGCAGATGAAATAGATGCTGCCCGCGAGCATATTATCACAGTCAAACAATCTAGCTCTAACCTCTTGTCTATTATCAATGATATATTAGACCTTTCGAAGATCGAAACAGGAAGACTTGAAATTGTGCCGAGGGCTTATTCGTTTTCATCTTTGATAAATGATGTGATAAGTATAATACGAATGAGGGTGATCGATTCTCAGGTTCGCTTTGTTGTTAATGTAGACAGCAATATGCCTGATGCTTTGATTGGAGATGAAATAAGAATTCGCCAAATACTGCTTAACATTTTGGGTAATGCAGTGAAATTTACTGAAAAGGGTTTTGCCTCTTTTACTATATGTGGAGATAGAATTGATGAAGATACAATTAATCTAATCATAGATATTATGGATTCGGGCAAGGGTATAAAAAAAGAAGATATAGAAAAATTGTTTGGCGAGTATGTTCAGGTTGATATAGAAAAAAATAAAAACATAGAAGGCACCGGTCTGGGACTTGCAATAACGCGTCATATAGTGAAAGCGATGAATGGAGAAATTGAAGTTTACTCTGAATATGGAAAAGGCAGTATATTTACTGTTACATTGCCTCAGAAAGTTAGTTCAGATAAGGTTTTGGCTCGTGTAGAAAACCCTGAAGAAAGAAGTGTGCTTCTTTATGAGCGTCGCGAAATATATGCCAACTCCATTGTTTATGCCGTAGACAATCTGGGGGTAAACTGTAAGCTTGTTTCAAGTGATTCTGAACTGCTTGAAGCACTTGAAAATATGGAGTATGAATTTCTTTTCATTTCATTTTCATTGTATAAAAAAAATAGAGACACAATATTAAGGTTTGCTTCAAGCACAAAAGTTGTTGTGCTTGCCGAATTTGGTGAAACCGTTCCCAATAAAAGATTAAATGTTATTGCTATGCCGGTATATTCTATATCCATTGCAAATATCTTGAATGGCGTATCGGGCAATTTTTCTTACAATGAAAATAGAGATTTTATTGCCAGCTTTACTGCACCCGATGCAAGGGTTCTTGTTGTTGATGATATCAATACCAATTTAAAAGTGGCTCATGGTTTGATGGTGCCGTATAATATGCAGGTTGATTTGTGTAAAAGCGGTATGGGAGCAATAGAAGAGGTGCAATCTAATCGTTATGATTTAGTGTTCATGGATTATTTGATGCCCGATATGGATGGTATTGAAGCCACAAAGCAGATAAGAGCATTAGGCAGTAAAGGAGATGCTTATTATACATATTTGCCAATTGTTGCATTAACTGCTAATGCCGTTTCGGGTACTAGGGAGATGTTCTTAGAAAATGGTTTTAACGATTTTTTATCGAAACCAATTGATACTATTAAACTAGATGCCATACTGAAAAAATGGATATTAAAGGAAAAGCAAAAAGAATACAGCGGAGCAGTTTTAATGAAAGGTAAACATACTAACGAAGTTATTAAAATTAAGGGAGTGAATGTTGAAAAAGGTATTTTAATGTCGGGTGGAACAATAGAACTGTATATAGAAACACTTGCCGTATTTTATGATGATGGAATTGAAAGGATAAAAGATATAAAGACCTGTCTTGGAACAGACAATTTGCCCGCATACACCACCCATGTTCATGGCTTGAAAAGTGCTGCCGCTCTTATAGGAGCCGATAAACTGTCTGAAACCGCAAGGAATTTGGAGATGGCCGGAAAACAAGAGGATATATCTTTTATCGAAACACATAATGATGAATTTCTACAAGAATTGGAATCTTTGCTGGGAGATATATTCAATGTGATAAACCATGCTAAGACAGCATCTATTTTAGACAGGGAAGAATTAAAATCTAAACTTTCTGAATTGAGATTAGCATTAGATACTTTAAATATTGGTGCTATGCACAGTATTGTTGACAACTTGTTGAAGTTAACACAAGCTGAAAATGTTAATACTACTATAAGAAAAATATCTGATGATATATTGATGAGTGAATACGATGATGCTGCTATATTGATAGATGATTTATTAGATGGGGTGGATGATGAAACGCATTGAGGAGTTTACTCGTGATGGTAAAAACTTTATGTATATTGATTGCTCAGGTATCAAAACAAATGATGGATTTCTTGAGCTTATAAGCGAAGTTAAACCTAAAATAGCAAAGCATCCTGAACAATCGCTGTATACCATTACAAATATTGATGATATTCGTTTTGATTCAAACTCAAAAAAAATTGCGGCTGAATACCTAGAGCATAATAAACCTTATGTAAAATGCGGTGTTGTGATTGGATTAGATGGTGTAAAAAAATTATTGGTTAGTGCAATAGCCAAAATAAGCGGGCGAACCAATATATATTTTACCTTTACAAAAAAGGAAGCGATTGAACGGCTATTACGGCATGAATAATAAAAAAATTAAAATGACAAGTGAATTGTTTATAAATAGAGAAAAATTATATTCCATTATAGAAGATACCAAGTCTAACGAAGAAAATTTTAAAAGCGTACTTAATAAAGCACTTAAAATGCAGGGGCTTGATCTTTTAGATGTTGCAATATTGCTTAAAGCCGAAACAAAAGAGCAGATTGCCCGCCTAATGGAAACGGCTCAAATCGTTAAAGAAAATATTTATGGAAAACGTCTTGTATTATTTGCGCCACTATATACCGGCAATGAGTGTGTAAATAATTGTGTATATTGTGCTTTTAGAAAAGATAATAAATCTCTTAAACGAAAGATTTTAAACATGAATGAAATAGAGGTTGAAGTTAAATCTCTTCTTAAAGAAGGTCATAAAAGAATTTTGCTTATATGTGGGGAATCTCCAAACAATAATACCGATTACATGGTAGAAGCAATACGTAAAGTATATTCGGTAAACGAGGGTATTCATAAAATAAAACGTATCAATTTAGAGCTTTCCCCTATGAGCGAAAATGATTTTAAAAAACTAAAATCTGAAAATATAGGGACTTACGTTTGTTTTCAAGAAACTTATGATTCGGTATTGTACGAAAAATATCATTCTGTTGAAACGCCAAAATCTGATTATGAGTATAGGCTTACCGTAATGGATAGGGCAATGCATGCCGGTATAGATGATATTGGTCTTGGGGTGCTTTTTGGACTTGCCGATTATCGTTTTGAAATATTGGCTTTAATGGAACATGCCGCTCATCTTGAAAAAGTTTTTGGATGTGGTCCTCACACCATTAGTTTTCCACGAATTGAAGATGCCGATAATGCTCCGCTTACTCAAAATATACCGCATCCTGTAAGTGATGATGATTTCAAGAAGATAATTGCCATAATTAGAATTGCTCTTCCTTATACGGGTATTATATTAAGCACCAGAGAAAGCTCTGAACTTAGAAGTGAACTTTTTCGATATGGAGTTAGCCAAATATCTGCAGGGTCTAGAACAAATCCGGGTGCTTACTCAAATGATAAATCTCAAACAGGCAGTCAATTCTCACTAGGTGATCACCGCTCGCTCGATGAGGTTATAGCCGATATAGTTGAACATGGATATATTCCCTCATTTTGTACCGGTTGCTATAGACAGGGAAGAGTAGGCCACGATTTTATGGATTTAGCTAAACCCGGTCTCATAAAAGAATACTGTATGCCAAATGCACTGTTTACTTTTAAGGAATACTTAAACGATTTTGCGTCACCTGAAACAAAATTAAAAGGATGTGAACTGATTGAAAAACTTGTTTCTCAAATAGAAGAATTGCCTATTAAAGAGAGAATTTCTAAAATACTCTCTGAAATAGATGACGGGAAGAGGGATGTTTACTTTTAGGGGGTAGAGAAGAAAGATTTTTCTCTTAGGCTTGAAAAACATGTTCAATGGGAAATACGAAAAGTGTGCATGGATATGCTTGATATTATGAAACGTGAAGCTCCATCGGTTTTTGGAGATTTTGTTCAAAATCATGACGAGTGTACTGCCATGAGTGAGTTTAGGGGTTAAGCACCCTTCAAGGCAATATTCAACTCAATCTGACCCATAGGGCTGTATAGATTAATCCCAAGAGTGACCTGTTTTACCATATTAATGATAAAATTTTTTCCCTCAATAACAGTAGGAGTAGTAATATCTATTACTTTGGCATTAGAGGCAAAGAGATTCATGGCATTACCTGTAATCATATTGCCCAACTCACCTATAATATCGGGATACTCTCGTTTTAACTGCTCATCAGAAAGACCGGGAGCAAGGGCATCGGCGATTTTTCTAACAGTATGAAGCTCCATACTATAGATTACCTGTCCTGTGATGTCGCCGGTTATACCTATTATTATTGAAATATCCATTGAAGGTGACGGCGACTCTTTAATTACAAGTTTACCTTTTCTCAAATCTGTGTTTAGAATAGACTTAAAAACGACACTGGCCGCTTCAAGAAAAGGGTTTACATATTCTGCATTAATACTCATGATAATTCAACTCCAATTATAGATATTCATTCGCTTCTAAGAAATATTTCTATTTTTGCATCTTCTATAAGTTTTTGAGAAATCGACCCAAGAACTGCTCTTGATGTTTCCTCATAAAGTAATTCACGATCTTCCTCTATTTCTGTTCGAGTAAGATTTTTAGGTGTTTCTTTTCTGATGACGGTAAACACATAAATGCCCTCAGGAGTTTTTATAGCTTTTGATGGTTCTCCGATTTGCATTTTCAAGAAATTATCGGTAAAAATTCGAGATGAAGCAAAAGCAAGAGGCATCGCTTCTGTTGAATCATCTACAACAGGTGCACCCAAGCCAAAGGGTTTTGAAACTCCGGTTCTGCCTCTAAGTGCATTAAATACCGTATTAAAATTGGCATTGTTTTCAACCAAATCGTTTATTCGAGAGACAATATTATCTTCTATTTCGAGATATTTTGCTCTTTCAAGATTGGCTCTTATTCGAGCTTTATCTGTTTCGGGGTCTTGTCTTTCACCTTTACCTGATCTTAATTGTTCTTCAACAGCTTCATCAGTAATGTTTAAATCGGCAGCATATCTTTGCCTAATATCGCTTGAGGTTAAAAGAGAATACGATACTGTAATTTTAGTATTTGAGGCTGCATGAAGTGCTTCTACTTCATTAGTTGAAATAGTTATACCTTGATGAATAAAATCTCTAAGTGTTTCTCTCGCTGTGTGTTCTATCATCACATTAAAAAATTGAGCACGGTTCCAGTTGTTTTGCATAAGTAATGACTCAAGAAGGTCTGGACTATAAGCTCCGGTTCCCTGATCGGTAAGCTCGGGTAAACTTTGTATTTGGCGCATAGTTGTTATCTTTGTAGGAGCAAGTCCTAATTTCGATGCTTTTGTAAGCATTAATTGATCCACTATGTAGTTTGTCATAAGCATTTGGTCCATCGAACTATCGGTAACTCTGCCTCCGGTTGCGATATTTCTATATCTTAAAAAATCTTGTGCACGCACAGGCTTGCCATTAACTTTTGCAAGCACTTGTGGGTCGCGTCCACCCTGTGAAATAAAATCAGGCATTCCAAATGCAATGATTATTATGAGTAAAAAGAACCCTATAAATATATATCCTACTACTTTTAAAACAGGTGATTTAGACGAAAACATTAAAAACCTTCACTATTAACTATACAAATTTTATGTTTATTTACATTAAGAAACAATACAATTCAACTAAAATAAAAAAGTCAAATTTTGTCAACGAATTTACTATAAATATTCTTCAATTATTCTTTATTATCTGCAAGCATTACCGGAATACCGTCAATTATGGGATATTCCCGACTGCATTTAGTACAAATCAGCTTTAATTGTGAATCTGACAAATCAGATTTGCATACCGGACATGCTAATATTTCTAACAGTTTTTTGTCTAACATTATAGTTTTGTATTGTTTCTATAAGATGTATATAATGATAAATATATGATATTATAATCAAGATAAATATCTCAATAAAGTAAAAAAAAAGCCCCTGTGCAATAATGCCGGGGCAAGGAAGTTTTTACGTGTAAAATGATATTATAAATATCGGAGATATCTGTAAAAACTTGAATAGAAAACTTGCATAGAAAAAGCTACACTTATATTAAAATTTTAATAGTAAAAAATATTCAAGTGTATTTATTAAATAAATGATTTTATATTTTTTTTAAGATTAATACTTGAATTTATGTCGCATATTTATTGTTTAGTTGTTAGTGTTTACACACTATTTTTAATATTAAGGAAAATAATGGATTTCGTTCATCTTCACAATCATTCAGATTACTCTATTCTCGATGGAGGAATAACCGTATCTAAATTAGTAGATAGGGTAAAGGAACTTGGCATGAAAGCTGTTGCCTTGACCGATCACGGCAATATGTTTGGGGCGTTGGATTTTTATCAAACAGCCAATAATGCCGGTATTAAACCCATAATAGGGTCTGAGTTTTATGTTTCACCCGGCAGTAGATTTGATCGTGAATATATTCGTGATACCAATGAAGAAAATGCATATCATTTAATATTATTTGCAAAAAATAGTGAAGGTTATAAAAACCTTATGAAACTTTCGTCAATAGGTTATACCGAAGGTTTTTATTATAGACCCAGAATAGATAACGAAGTTCTTGAAAAGTATTCTAAGGGTCTTATTTGTGCATCGGCATGTATTGCAGGTCAAATTCCTAAAAGTATTTTACGCGGACAAGAGGAGGAGGCTTTTCAACTTGCAGGTAAATATTCTGAAATATTTGGAAAAGATTCTTTCTTTTTAGAACTTCAAGATCATGAAATTCCCGAACAAAAAAAAGTAAATCGAGAGCTTATCAATATTTCAAATCATCTTAGAATTCCGCTTATAGCGACAAACGATGCACACTATATAAATAGAGAAGATGCATATTCTCATGAAATATTATTGTGCATCCAAACTCAAAAAACTCTTAAAGATGAAAATAGAATGCGTTTCTCATCGGATAATTTTTATTTGAAATCGGCTGATGAAATGTACTCCTTGTTTAAAGAAAAACCCGATGCTCTTACAAATACTGTAATGCTGTCTGATATGATTGACTTGAAACTCGATTTAGGCGATTCAATATTACCGGATTTTGATGTTCCGCAAGGATACACTTTTGATTCATATCTTAGAACTCTTGTTGAAGCAGGTGCTAAAAAACTATATGGGACAAATCCTCCAAAAGAAGTAATAGAAAGAATAAACTATGAGCTTTCGGTAATTGCAAAGGTTGGGTTTTCAGGATACTTTTTAATAGTATATGATTTTATTTCTTATGCCAGAAAAAATGAAATTCCTGTTGGTCCGGGCAGGGGTTCGGCTGCAGGTTCAATAGTGTCATACTGTTTGGGGATAACAGGTCTTGATCCTTTGAAATACAATTTACTGTTTGAAAGATTTTTAAATCCTGAACGTATTGAAATGCCTGATATGGATTTAGATTTTTGTGCCGATAGACGCGAAGAAGTAATAGACTACGTTAAGGATAAGTATGGTCACGATAGAGTAGGGCAAATAATAACTTTTAATAGAATGAAAGCTAAAATGGTAGTGAAAGATGTTGCCAGAGTTCTTGATATACCTTATTCAAGAGCAAATGAAATTTCAAAACTTATACAAGAATCTAAACTTTCTGAATCTATTGAAAAAAATTCTGATCTCAAGAAAATTTACAATAGCGGTAGTCAAGAAGAAAAAAATCTTATGAATATATCGCTTAAACTTGAAGATTTAATTAGATCGGCAGGTAAACATGCAGCAGGTGTGGTAATAGCAAAGGGCGAGCTTACAGATTATGTTCCGCTTTATAGGGATCCGCGTGAGGGCAGTATCTCATCACAGTACGAAAAAAATTCACTTGAAAAAGCCGGTCTCGTTAAGATGGATTTACTGGGCTTGAAAAATCTTACCATAATAGATAAATGTTTAAAATTGATAAAATCTAATACAGGAGAAGATATTGATATTTCGACAATATCTTTTGAGGATAAGGCTACATTTGAACTTTTACAAAAAGCCGACACTGCCGGTGTTTTTCAACTTGAAAGTTCAGGAATGCAAAACCTGTTGAGACGCTTAAAGCCTACTATTTTTGAGGATATAATAGCAATAGTTGCCTTGTATCGTCCGGGTCCGCTTGGTTCAGGAATGGCAGATGATTTTGTTAAAAGAAAAAGAAATCCAAATTTAGTAAGATATGCACATCCTCTGCTTGAGCCAATCCTCAAAGACACTTTGGGAGTTATGGTTTATCAAGAACAGGTAATGCTTCTATCGAGAGCAATAGCAGGATTCACTATGCCCGAAGCTGATCAGTTGCGTAAAGCAATGGGTAAGAAAGTTGTTGCAATTATAGATGAGCTCGAAGAAAAGTTTTTGCATGGTGCCGAAAAAAATAATATAAGCAAAAGACTTGCATTAGATTTATACGATCAAATAAGAAAATTTGGTGAGTATGGATTTAACAAATCTCACTCGGCAGCTTATGCTGTTGTGGCTTTTCAGACCGCCTACTTGAAAGCTCATTATCCTGTAGAATACATGGCATCGTTAATGTCTTCTTCTCTTGATAAGATTTCAATGTTGGTAAGCAATTGCAGGCAAAGCCAAATTGAAGTGTTACCGCCTTCTATTAATAAAAGTCATTATGATTTTACCATTCAAGACAATAAAATTTGTTTTGGATTAAATGCAATTAAGGGATTAGGAGAAAAAGCAATAGAGTCTATAATTGAAACTCGTGAAAAACATGGCGAGTTTCAAAGCCTTAAAGATTTTTTTGAAAATATTAATTTAAGTGCCGTAACCAAAGGTGTTGTAGAATCTCTTGCCAAGGCAGGGGCTTTTGACGAGATACACCCCAACAGAGCCCAGATAATTTATTCTATAGAGAACCTCATAGATATTGCCAAAAAAATTCAAAAAAATAAACTATCAGAACAAGGAAACCTTTTTGGAAACACACAAGATGACGAATATGATTTCAAGTTACCTGATATTGACCAGTTGAGCGACAATGAAAGACTTGCCCAAGAGAAGGATATTTTGGGACTATATGTATCGGGACATCCTCTTCTTAAATATGAAAAAGAAATTAAATCTTATTCTGTAGTGTCAATATCTGATATTACCGAAGAACATCATGGTTTAGATGTATCGATAGTGGGAATTATTAATGAAATATCCATAAAGGAATCTAAAAAAACCGGTAAAAAATATGCTGTGGGCTTGTTTGAAGATTTGGGTGCTTCTATAGAATTTCTTATTTTTACCAAAACCTTAGAAGATTTTGGTAATGCTTTAATTGCAGGTGAACCCTTATTCATTACAGGAAAAGTAGAATGTGAGGGTGAAGATTCTAACAAAAAAATGATAGTAAATTCAATTAGACATTTAAAAGAAGTAAGACAAGAGGCTATCTCGGCAGTTCATATAAAATTAGATCCGATAGGATTAGATGATAGTTTGCTTGTTGAAATTAAAGATACTTGTGAAAAGTTTAAAGGAGAATGTCCTGTTTATTTTCATGTATATAATGAAGATTTATCCAAAGAAAAAATAATAAAAGCCGACAATGCCTTTTATATTAATCCATCTGAACAGCTTTCTCAAACATTATCAGAAATTGTTGGAAATGATAGAATAAGATATTCTATTGGGAATAGGTATGCGTAGAAAAAATTGTTGCCGGTTTTTTGGGGATAAAAAGCTAATTACTTGACATGTTTTCCTATACATTGTATAGTGTATGATATACAATAGAAAGAAGGAGTTTATAATATGGCACAAGTCAATATTTGCATAGATGATGAATTAAAAGCTAAAGCTGATAAAACAGATCCGTTTTTTAATCCTGAAAATATGAAAATTGTACGTCAGTCCATAAAAGAAGCCGAAGAAGGTAAGCTAACTGTCCATGAGTTAATAGAAGAATAAACTATGGAAAAGTTATGGACAGATAAAGCATGGAGCGATTATTTATACTGGCAAACGCAAGATAAAAAAACATTAAATCGTATAAACCAACTTTTAAAAGATATTGATCGCAATGGTAATAATGGAATTGGTAAACCTGAACCATTAAGAGAAGGTTCGTTGGGATGGTGGTCACGTCGTATAGATGATGCAAATAGATTGATATACCGCATAGAAAACGACAAAATTATTATTTCTAATTGCCGAACACATTATGGTGATAAATAAGGCATGCCTTGTCTGTATAGAAATTTATGTCTTGTATAATTTGCAAATCACCTTCACACACCTTAAAGTTCACCAAGAAATCAAGGTTGGGCGAATCATTTAATTTAGTAGAGTGCAATAAGTGCAAACACAAATTTGTTTACCCTTGTCCCGATGAAAAAAGCATAGCCTTGTATTATCAATCAGATTATTTTGAGTTTAGGGATGATAGAGGATATGATGATTACTTTTCAGAAAAAACAAAATCTGAAATATGCCGAGTTCATCACTTAAACTTAAAAGATTTAAAGTTTAAGCAATTTAATGACAAAACAAAATCTCATAATAGTTTGGATATAGGCTGTGCAGCAGGATATTTTGTTGAATACATGAATAACTTAGGTTGGAATGCACATGGAATAGATTTGAGTCAAAACTGCATTGATGCAGGTAAATCGCATGGATTGAATTTACTTTGTGCAGATTATCTCTTAACCGAATATGATAGAAAATTTAATTTAATAACCATGTGGGCTGTTATTGAACATTTGCATCATCCCGAAAAATTTTTAAAGAAAATATACTCTGATCTTGAAGATAATGGAATTTTATATATCTCAACTTGCCGTGCAGATGGTATTGGATTTATGAAATTTTTTGGCAGTAAATGGAGATTTTATAATTTCCCTGAACATTTAAACTTTTTCTCTTTAAAGAATATTAAAAAAGTTTTAAAACAAAATGGGTTTAAAGTAAAAAAAACAGTAATGTATGGTAGCGGTATAGGAAGCGGAAAATCTTTAAAAAAAAGAGTTGCCGATTTTTTAGCAAAACATTTTAGACTTGGAGATATGATGCTAATATCTGCAATAAAAAACACTAATAGAGACTAATATGATAAGTGTTACAAGCATTCAAGAAGTAGGGGATTATCTTTTAGAAGCAAGATTTAAAGGCAAACCAA
>Ga0099364_10012039_pt1 | contig 11723 bp, 11 predicted proteins | sample TergutTh196P3_FD_73070 | JGI IMG/M metagenome (GOLD analysis project Ga0099364, IMG submission 73070) | Microcerotermes parvus P3 segment gut microbial communities from Pointe-Noire, Republic of the Congo - Th196 P3 | ecosystem: Host-associated > Arthropoda: Insects > Digestive system > Gut ...
TCCTCACTCGGTTGGGAGCAGGGGGGATTCGACCCCCCGGTGCCTTGCGGCACAACGGTTTTCAAGACCGCCTCCTTCAACCACTCGGACACCGCTCCAGAAATGCGACCGCCAGGTCGTTAAGCAAAAAAATGTAACACGAGCCGGTGCAAAATACCTTATCACCATCCAGAAACTGAGGCAAGCTTTAGCTTGCCGTATGCACCGCTCCAGTCAGTATACTGTACAAAAAAACTCAACAATTAGTCATTCGGGTGGCTTTACAATTTATTCCAAAGCTGTTAGCATGTCAATAGATCGTTCTATAGGAGTTCCGTTAATGGCACTGAGTTCATTCAAACGAGGGCTGAAGCTCGATGGGCGCAAACATGCCACCGAAGGCAAGGCCAATGAGCCTGTACCAGTACCAAAAGAAGTTGTAATTCCAATTAATCAGCATTTTGGTGCGCCAAACAAGGTTTTGGTAAATGTCGGGGACAAGGTTAGAAGAGGACAGGTAATAGCGGAGGGCCTTAACCCAGGGCCCATGACCGTTCCTGTTCATGCTTCAATAAGCGGAAGCGTGAAAAAAATCGAACCGCGCTGTCAGACAAACAATGCGGAGGGCCTTTGCGTGGTCATTGCAGCCGACGCAGAAGCAGGCGGGGATCTCTTCATGCCTCCCCTGGACCCCTTTAGCTGCACAAAAGAGGAAGCCCTTCAGCGCATACGGGACGCGGGCCTAATCGGCATGGGGGGAGCGGGTTTCCCGACTCACGTAAAACTGTCTCCGCCGCCGAATAAGCCAATCGATGTTATTATTGCCGACGCTGCGGAATGTGAGCCCTACCTGACAACCGATCACGCGTTAATGTGCGAAAAGCCGGATCTTTTGATCCGGGGTCTGGCAATCATGATGAAAATTCTTAACGTCAATAAGGCCCTAATCGGCCTGGAAGACAACGCCGCCGATCTGGTTCCCGTTCTGGAAGATTCAATCAAGAAGGGAAACTACGGCGGTGACATACAGATAAAGCTCTGCAAGACCCGCTACCCCCAGGGCGGCGAGAAGATGCTCATTACCGCGCTTACTGGCAGGGAGGTGCCTTCCGGCGGCCTGCCCATGGACGTGGGCTGCGTAGTGTCCAACGTGGGGACAATAGTTTCCCTGGCCGAGGCATTTAGCCTGGGCAAGCCCCTTATCGACAGGCACCTTACCGTAAGCGGCGGAGCCTGCAAGACGCCGAAAAACATAAGCGCTCCAATCGGTACCATTCTTACCGGCCTGCCCAAGGAATTCATAGATATTGATTTCCAGCAGCTCAAAAAGGTTATCTACGGCGGACCGATGATGGGAAGCGCTGCTCCTTCGGCGGATGCACCCATACAAAAAAACACTTCCGGCATTATTTTGATGACCAAAAAGGAATTTATCGCCAAAGAAGAGGGGCCCTGTATATGCTGCTGCCGCTGCATAAACAACTGCCCCATGATGCTTTCCCCGGTGATGATGAACAATGCCATTAATGCGGATGATTTTGACGATGCGGTAAGAACAGGCCTTTTGGACTGTATAGAATGCGGAAGCTGTTCCTATATGTGTCCGGCAAGGATCAAACTTACCCAGCGCTTCAGGATCGGCAAACAGCGGCTCCGTATTTTACAGCAGCAAAAAAAAGAAGCCGAAGAGAAAAAGAAGAAAGCCGCAGAAGAAAAGGCCGCACTTTCAAAACAGAGTTCTGATTCTGCACCGAGCCCTTCAGTAGGAGGAAGCAATGCCTGAAAACATCGGCGACACGCCGGGCAGTATGCCTAAAGAAAAGCCGGGGGCTAGCCCTCCGCTCTTCATTTCTTCCAGTCCACACACCGGATCCTCAGTAGACACAAGGAAGCTGATGGGCAGGGTTCTTATCGCCCTGACGCCGGTTTCCATTTTCGGCGTTGTGCTTTACGGCATGCCTGCCCTGATTACCATTGTGTCGGCAATCGTTGCGGCGGAGCTGTCCGAGGCACTATTCAGAAAGCTCATCCGCAAGGATCTCCGTAACGGGGACCTTTCCGCAGCGGTAACGGGTCTGCTTTTGGCCCTGATCATGCCGCCGGCAACGCCCTGGTGGATCACCGCCATGGGCGCAGCCTTTGCGATTATCGTGGCCAAGGAATTTTTCGGGGGCCTTGGGGCCAATGTCTTTAACCCGGCCCTGGTCGGCCGTGCCTTTCTGCTTTTGAGCTTTCCCGTGGCGGCCACCACCTGGTCCATACCCAGAGCCTTTTTTCCTTCGGATCTGGCGGGCACTGATGCCCTGAGCGGAGCCACCGGCTTTTTAGCGGACGCAATAAGCGGCGCCACTCCCCTGGGGATACTCAAGATGGGAGGAAGCATTGCCGACGTTGGCACCGGCCTTATGGCCCTGGGATTGGCACAGGGCAGCGATTATTGGTCACAAATTTGGAGTCTCTTTCTTGGCATCCGGGGAGGATGCATAGGGGAATCTTCAATACTGCTGATACTTGTTGGCTTCCTGTACCTGCTTTTCACCCGCACCGTTGACTGGCGGGCCCCTGTTTCCATGTGTTTTTCGGTTTTTCTCTTTTCCTTTCTGTTCGGCAAGGATCCCCTGTTCGCGGTTCTGGCCGGCGGTGTGGTTTTCGGCGCGGTTTTCATGGCCACCGATTACGTCAGCGGCCCCCTTAGCACCAGCGGGAAACTTATCTTTGGTTTCGGCGCGGGGCTTATCACAGTGCTTATACGGCAATTTGGGAACTATCCGGAAGGGGTTATGTACGGCATCCTGATTATGAACGCCGTAACTCCCTTCCTTAACAGGATGATCCAGAAGAAGTACGGCCATATAAAAGCGGCAAAGGTGGGGGGAAAATGAGCGATAAAAAGAACGGTAGTGCTTTCCGCAGTTTCGCCGGAATGTTAAAGCTCGGCGCTATTCTGGCCATTTATTCGGCGGTATGTTGTATCGGCCTGGCCTTTGTCTACACCGGAACCGCAGATATAATTGCCGAGCGTCAGCGGGCGGATTTGGAAGCAGCCTTGCTTGATCTGTTTCCGCAGGCGAATAGCTTCGAGGCTATTTTTGATATTACAAGCCCTGACCCATTGGTCACAATAGAAGAAGGCGGGGTCTTTGCGGCTTTAAGAGACGGAGAGGTCATCGGCGCTGCTCTGCGGACCAGCCGCTTCAGTTACTCTGGGCCTATTGTATGCCTGGTTGGAGTGGGTGTTGATAACAGGATAAGCGGAGTAAAAATACTGGAAAACATTGACACTCCGGGCCTGGGCTCCCTTGCCGGTGCCAGCAACTTTTTTGTTGACCGGGCCAACGGCATCACCTTTTACGGGCAATTTGCAGGAAAGGGTGTGAACGATCCCTTTATGGTAAAACAGGACATAATCATAATTACCGCTTCCACCATTACAAGCCGGGCTGTTGCAGACTCTGTCAAGGCGGCCGGCATGGCGGCTTCTGCCTGGTTTGACGAAGGAGGTTCCCGGTGAGAAACATGTGGATCATTTTTAAAAACGGACTGCTCCGGGAAAACCCCCTCTTACTATTGATGATTGGGCTTTGTTCCGCCCTTGCAGTTACCACCACGGTGGAAAACGGCATAGGCATGGGCATTGCCATAACTTTCGTAATGTTCATGTCCGAAACATTAATCAGTATTTTCAGAAAGTTCATTCCACCGTCAATTCGTATTCCGGTTTTCATTACCATCATTGCCACATTTACTACGGTGGTTGACTATTCGCTAAAAGCCTGGTTTCCGGATCTTTCCAGGTCCCTGGGGATATTCATTCCCCTTATTGTGGTGCAGTGCATAGTCATGGGCCGGGTTGAGGCCTTCGCATCGAAAAGACCCGTTCACGAAGCAATTCCGGACGCTTTGGGCATGGGACTGGGCTATTCCTGGGTACTGGTTGGTGTTGCCTCTGTCAGGGAGCTTTTGGGCTCCGGAACCTGGCTAGGCATACAGGTTTTTCCCGATACTTTCGAGCCGATTCTTTTATTTGTATTGCCGGCGGGAGGCTTCCTTGTGTTTGCCCTTTTCATCAGCCTTAATATCTATTTGAAATCCCTGCTCAAGCCCATAGTAACACAGGCACCCAAAGGAGGAGACCAATGACTCTCTTAAAGATATTCCTCGCCGCCTTTTTGGTTGACAATGTTGTTCTTATGCGCTTCCTTGCCCTTTGTCCTTTTGTTGGGATGAGTACCGATGAAGACAAGTCCGTAGGTATGGGTTTGGCCACCGCCTTTGTTACGGTTCTTGCAACCACTATTACCTGGACAATTTTTATTTTCATCCTGGAACCTTTGGGGCTCTTATTCCTCCAGATCCTCGTCTTTATTCTGGTCATCGCGGTCATGGTACAGCTTGTGGAATTTTACCTGAAAAAAGCCGCTCCGGGATTATACGGCGCAATGGGGATTTACCTGCCCTTGATAACAACAAACTGCGCAATCTTTGCGGTAACCATGGAAAACATTTCCAATGGCTTTACTCTTATTGAATCTGTGGTCTACGCCCTTGGTGTAGCTCTTGGATTTCTTCTTGCTATGCTGCTTCTTGCGGGGATCCGCAAGAGAACAAGGACAAGCCCGATCCCGGCTTTTTTACAGGGGACGCCCATACTTTTTGTAGCTACCTGCCTTCTTTCCATTGTCTTTATGGGCTTTGCGGGCTTGGTAAATTAGGGGGATTGCCGTGAGTATTGTACTGCTTACCGCCCTTGTTGCTCTGGCCATTGCTTTTACACTGGGCCTGGCACTTGGTTTTTTCAAACATATTTTCGCAGTAGTTGAAGACCCGCTGGTAGGCCAGATAAAGGATCTGCTGCCCGGCGTCAACTGCGGAGGCTGCGGATACCCGGGCTGCGACGGCTTTGCCGCTGCCCTGGCGGCGGGAGATGCCCCCGTGAATGCCTGTCCCCCAGGCGGTGCTGACCTGGTAAAACAGCTAGCCGCCCTTGTTGGCGGGGATGCCGATTCCACACCCCTGGTTGCCGTACTGGCCTGCGCCGGTACCCACAACAAAGCGCCGCTAAAGGGCCAGTACATCGGGGTAAATACCTGCCGGGCAGCCAAGCTTTCCACCGGAAGCATTAAGCGCTGCACCTGGGCCTGTCAGAGCTTGGGCGACTGTATAAACGTTTGCAAGTTCGACGCAATGGTAATGGGCGATGACGGCCTGCCGCGGATTGACGCGGAGAAATGCACAGGCTGCAAGGCATGCGCGAAGGAATGTCCCATGTCCGTCATCTTGATGGTTCCAAAAGATTTCCAGGGAGTCCGCCCACTTTGCTCAAACCTGAATGTAAACAAGGCCATGGTTTCCAAGAACTGCAAGGCCGGCTGCTTTAAGTGCGAGATTTGCGTAAAAAATTGCCCGGAGACCTGCATTAAAATGACCAAGGACCTTTACATACACAGCATTCCGGCTATTGATAACAGCAAATGCACAAGATGCGGAGTCTGTGTGGAAAAATGCCCCGTCAAGGTGCTGGAACTGGTATAGCTTGCGCGCGCTAGGTATAGCTGCGGTTAATTAGTAAGAACGTTTTTCCTCGGGTATCCAGCGGGCAAGTATTTCGTCCAGTTTGGCTGTGTCTATGGGTTTGGCGAGAAAATCGTTAAAGCCATTTTCAAGGAATATTTCCTTGATCCCGTTCACTACATTAGCCGTAAGGGCGATAATGGGAATTTCCTTTTGAATGCTTCTCATGTCCCCAAGCATTCTCTCCCAAGTTCTAATGGCTGCAACAGCTTCGATACCGTCCATCTCAGGCATCATGTGATCCATGAATATCAGATCGTAGGAGCGGCGTTTCACCAGTTGTATGGCCTCCATTCCGCTAAGGCAGCTTTCTACGATTGCGTTATAAGGCTCAAGGAGACCTTCGGCAACTTTAAGGTTGACGGCAATATCGTCCACCAAAAGGATGCGTACCTGGGGCAAGGTAAAGCCGGCCTTGCCGGTTTGCCCTGGTCTAGCTTCCATCGCCGAATAGGGCTCTTCCGTGTGAATGCCCTGTGGGATTATTACCGTGAATGTACTGCCCTTGCCGTACTCACTTTCGACGCTGATGTCTCCGCCCATGGCCAGGCAGAGCCGTTTTGCAATGGCCAGACCCAGGCCCGTGCCATCCGCATCGTACTTCTTCTTTGTGTTCAACTGCACAAAATCCCCAAAGAGTTTTTCGCGATCGGCGGCTCTTATGCCCGAGCCGGTATCTTCCACGCTTATTTTAAGCCAGATTGCTTTTTCCCTGCGGCTGTCTGCGCTGATGGCAAGTTTGATATGCCCTGAGTCTGTGTACTTTACGGCGTTGGAAAGAAGGTTAAAGAGTATCTGCCTGATCCGCGGCTCATCGCCTACAAGGCCGCTGGGAAGATTCCCGTCGATCTCGGTGAGAAAGTTCAGCTGCTTTTCCGCCAGGCGCGTTTTGATGGCGCTTATTGTGCTGTTGAGCAATGATGAAAGAAAATACTTCATGGAAAATATTTCAAGCTTGCCGGCTTCCATTATGGAATAATCCATAATGTCGCTTATGGTGTCGACAAGATGGGTGGATGCCTTTTTTATATCCTGCACCTGCTTCCGGGATTCTTCAGAGAGTTCTCCGCGCAAAAGCAGTTCAGCCATTCCGCTAATGGTGTTCATGGGAGTGCGGATCTCATGGCTAATACTGGCAAGAAAATTGCTCTTGATCTGATTGGCCGCTTCCGCCTCATCCTTAAGTTCCTTTAGCTTTTTGTTCTGGTCATCTATCAGGCGATCCTTGGCTTTTCTGGTGCTTTCTATCACGATCGTCACAGAAAAAACCAAAGCGTATGTTACCAGCATGTAGATTGGAACTGTAGGGTCGTAGCTAAAACGGGATAGCTCCGGGATAAACATCTGCATGGAAACTGCAGCAAGAACCACTGATGAAAAGATAACGCCCATTTTCATTCCCAAAAGCACGATGGTAGTCAGGGGATACATATAGATGAACAGAAAGCTCATGCCCTGGGCCTCCCCAAGCCAGGTAACTGCAATGCACAAAAGGCCGTAAAAAATCATGAACATAAGCGCCGGTACTATCTGCCGCACATTTTTCATTCTGGACAGGACAATAGTCAAAACGGCAATCAGGAGCATTACAGAGCAGGCCAGCACTGTGTCGTATTTTCCTTCAAGGAATCTTACAAAAATAAATCCCACAAGAATTAAACCGCCAAAGATGCTGATAAAATTCAAAAGCACATAGCGAATAAGGTAATCGGACATGTCAAAGGCTTTTTTTTCATATTTCCCGGAGCTGGCGGCATCGATAAAGAAATTTTTTATTTTTTTCTTCCAGGTTTTTGCCTTCATTTATTTCCTTCCCCTGTTTCTTTCTTTCCGCTGGCGCAATACCTCGTAAAAAAGCACTCCGGCGGCAACCGAAACATTCAGCGAGTCGATGCGGCCCAAAGAAGGTATGGCGATCATTGCGTCGCAATTTTCCCGCAGCAGCCGTGAGATGCCTGCCCCCTCGGCGCCCAGAATAATTGCCGTCCTGCCGCGAAGGTCCCGGCTGTAAACATCTTCCCCATCCATGTCCGCACCGTAGATCCAAAACCCCGCCGCCTTTAGATCCTCCACCGCACGGGGCAGGTTGGCGGCCTCTGCCTGCGGAACCCAGGCCGAAGATCCGGCGGAAGTTTTTGCTATCACATCCGCGTGTTTCGCGGTACGCCGGCGGCGGCTTATCAAAAGATCCACGGCGAACTGATCGCAGCAGCGCAGTATGGCGCCGTAGTTGTGCGGGTCGGTAATCTCATCCAGAATTACAACAAGAAGATCCCTGGGGCTATCCTCATCTTTTTTATTGGCGGCAAGAAATTCTTCCAGGGAGACTTCTGCATCCTGGCTGTACTCATCCAGCTCCAGGGCAATGCCGCGGTGGCCCGGTGTTAGGCGGTCAAGATCAGCCGTACCAAGGCGCTCAAGGCGAATCTTGTACTCCGTTGCCAAAGCTGTAATTTCCCGCGCCCTGGGCCCCGGCTTGGCGACCAGAAGGGAACCGCAGGGCCTGCCCGATTTTATCCTCTCTTCTATGGCATGAAAACCCGTAAGGTAAATCAATGCCTTACAACTCTTCGGTTTGTTCGCTGCCGGAGAAATTTTTCACGTAAAAACCAAGGGCCGTCAGTCTTAAGGTGCCGCTATCGGCATTGGACTTGCCATCCCGGATTGCCTGCATGGTGCCCGAAAGGTTTTCGATTAGGCGCTTTCCCTCATTCATACCCAACTCACTGGCAGATACAGCAAATTTATCCAATTTCTCCACAGTGCCGGAATCAATGTTATCGAAACCAGAATTCGACAGATCTGAGACTAGGCTTTCAAGCTCTGTACGCAATTCCTCAACAGTCATGGCTCGCTCCTGTACTAAATCCATTGTATCCTGTATAAAGGAAAAAGGCTAGCGCCAATTAGGAGGAAATAGATGAAAAAATCTTCGCCCCTTTTCATTGCTCTAGGGCTCTTACTTCTTGTTGCCAACATTTCCATTTTTGCACAGACCCAGGCAGACTCGGATGCGGATAGACGGGAAGTTTTTGTTATCCTGGATGTTTCAGGAAGCATGAATCAACAGAACAGGTTTACCAATGTGCAGGATTTTCTGGATACCGAAATAGTTGACGGCCTTCTTAGGGAGGGGGATGATTTTACCCTATTAACTTTTGGCGAGAGGGTGGCAGAAAGGTTTAGCCGGACCATTCGTTCCGAAGCCGACAGAGTATCCCTGAAAGCTGAACTGCGCGGCCTGCGGGCGAACGAAGACTTTACCGACATAGGCGCAGCCATGGAAAGAACGGCGGAGATTCTTGAAAGGCCGGAAAGGGCCGGTACCAGACGGGTGATTCTCTTTATCACAGACGGCTTTAACGCCCCCTCCTGGGGCAGCCCCTTCCGCGGAGCTGATATTTCCATAGATGAACGCTTTAGAAACCTGGGAGAAAGGATCTCGCGCGGAGCCTGGTTCTTCTACGTGATCGGCATAGGCGGGGAAACTGCCGCAGAGGATGTGGCAAGGCTTGTTCCCGGTTCGGGGCTAATTGGCACCGATGCTGATCTTTCGGGAGTGGATTTTGCCGAAAGAGTTGTTCAGCAGGAAGAAGAAGAACGCCGCCTTGAAGAAGAACGGCGCAGGCTGGAGGCGCGCAGCGCCAATATACTGTTCGTCATTGGCGACACTATCCTTGATGCCCTTAACAATCTGGCCATGACTCTGGGCCTTACTCTGCCCCAGCTTCTTGGCCTTCTTGCCCTGCTCCTCCTTCTTTTGCTTCTCCTGATTCTTTTCATAAAGCGGGCTTCCCGAACACTGGTAGTGGTAATTACCGATGGAAAGGAAACCTTGACCAGAAAAATTCCGCCTTCGGGAAGGATAGTTCTGAATTCTTCGGGAGCGATACTGCCCAGCCTGGGCAAGGAAGGCGACCGGGTTTTCCGTATTCAAAGGAGCCTTTTCGGGCTGAAAATACATACCCTGGACTCCAAGCCTATAGCGGAAAAATCGCCTTATAAAAACCAGGGAACTCATAGTTTAACGGAAGTTATTAAACTGGCTAACGGCTCTCAGGTGCGGATCAAGGTAAACTAGCCTCTGATACCATCCGGCCATCCTGGCTAAAGCGTCTTCTTTCATTTGCCGGATCGGGGATCCACTCTCCCCGGCTGAAGAAGACATACTGAAAAGTACCCGGAGGAAGGGGCAGAGTCAGGGTATAGATGCCGGGCTCTGTTTCCCGGAGCTGGTACATAAAAGGATCCCAGTTGTTGAAACTTCCGCCAACGCTGATGCTCTCTCCACGGGGGGCCCGTAAAAGGAACCTAAAGGTCCCAGGCTCCGGCGGGATCTGGTGCTGGGGTTTTGGCGGCAGGGGAACGCGGGATTCAACAAACCCGAAAGGGCCGGAAACCGTAATGGGGTTCACGGGATCCGCCAGCCAAAGGCCGTCTATAACCATCCGGTAGTCCAGGTTATTCAAATCGGCGGGGATGGGTTCCAGATGAAACATGATCCCCGAATCCACAGTTTGATCGGCGCCTCTTATGACCCTGCCCCTCGCATTTATGAACTCTGTGGCATCTCTGGGAAGCCGTAAAGGCCTAAACCAGTGTACTCTTGCATAACCTTCGTGGGCAAATGATATGCCAACCCGGCTATGGGAGGAAGAAGCGGTAAAAAGCACAGCGTTTTCATAGACATGGGGTGCCACCGGAGCGGTAATTTCCCTTATATGTTCAATAAATTGATGTGAACCTGTATCGACAGCCCCAATAATTCCGATAATAGAAGTAAGGAGCATTACCAGCATGAATGTTTTCATTTTATTCTTTACAATTATCGGCGGATAAGCAAGTATCTTAATATGCCGTCATTACAAGCGCTGAGAGAATTCAAAGCCTCGTTTAGAAAGCTGGGGAAAGAACCCATGGCCATGGCGGAGCTAAGTCTGCCTATAAATGATCTTGAGCTGCCAGACCATGAACCGGCCTTTATTGAACCCACTGAAGAAATAGTAGAAATAGCCGATTCCGGCCCTGAAATACCGGATTTCCTTGCGGATGCCCCAGAAGAGGCGGACGATACCGGCACGCCTCCGCCTGGAGCCGATCTTCTGGGCAATCTTGGCGGACTTTTGGGCGGCCTGGGTCTGGAAGGAATCCTGGGAGAAAGCGAAAAAGCGGCGGATACACCGGAAGACATGCCCGACTTCGACATGGCCGCCGCCGAAGGCGCCGCGGACATGCCCATAGACATGCCGGACTTCGACATGGCCGCCCCCGACTTGCAAAGCGGCGGCGTAGCCGACGACGAGGCCGCCGCGGATCTACCCATAGACATACCGGACTTTGACATGGCCGCCCCCGACGAGGCCGCCGCAGACATACCCATAGACATGCCGGACTTCGACATGGCCGCCCCCGACGAGGCCGCCGCAGATCTACCCATAGACATGCCGGACTTTGACATGGCTGACGAAGGCGCAGCGGAGCTCCCGATAGACATGCCCGACTTCGGCACCGACGAGGCTGCAGAAGACCTGCCCATAGATATGCCGGACTTTGACATGGAAGCCGGCGACGAAGCCGCGGCGGACCTGCCCATAGACATGCCGGACTTTGGCGCAGACGATGCCGCAGCAGAGCTCCCGATAGACATGCCCGACTTAGGCACCGACGAGGCTGCAGAAGACCTGCCCATAGACATGCCCGACTTCGGCATGGAAACCGCCGACTTGCAAAGCGACGGCGTAGCCGACGACGAGGCTGCAGAAGACCTGCCAATAGACATACCAGACTTTGACATGGCCGCCCCCGACGAGGCCGCGGCGGATCTGCCGATAGACATGCCGGACTTTGGCGCAGACGAGGCCACTGGCGACATGGGCGACTTTGCACTTGACGAAGGCGCAGACGAGGCCGCAGCAGAGCTCCCGATAGACATGCCGGACTTTGGCGCCGATGATGCCGCTGGCGACATGCCCGACTTTGACATGGCCGCCCCCGACGAGGCCGCCGCGGACATGCCCATAGACATGCCGGACTTCGACATGGCCGCCGACGAAGCCGCCACGGACATGCCCATAGACATGCCGGACTTTGACATGGAAGCCGGCGACGAAGGCGCGGCAGACCTGCCCATAGACATGCCCGACTTCGGCGCAGATGATGCCGCTGGCGACATG
>Ga0099364_10012040_pt1 | contig 11722 bp, 8 predicted proteins | sample TergutTh196P3_FD_73070 | JGI IMG/M metagenome (GOLD analysis project Ga0099364, IMG submission 73070) | Microcerotermes parvus P3 segment gut microbial communities from Pointe-Noire, Republic of the Congo - Th196 P3 | ecosystem: Host-associated > Arthropoda: Insects > Digestive system > Gut ...
AACTCTCCGACTCACTGTGCGTCTGTGGAAACGGCATTCCCCTCGCAGGGGCGTTGATAAAAAAGAAATTAATCTAGTATTTGTCGTTCTTTACTGAACTGCTTCGAATAGCTTAGAGACTTTATCTTCTCTGTATCATGGGTCTGCATTGGTTCTGCCGTCTGCTGCCTACTAATAATATACTCTAAGATCAAGCAATCAACTAAATAGCGCACATTATCTCCAAGTGCAATTTGAAAACCTTATGCAGTATAGCAGAACGAACGTACCACCCACAATGTATTTTTTGTGTTTGATGACGTTCGCTTGGCTCTGTTTTGGCACGCCCGGGGCGACTTGAATACGGGGCACTCTGTTTAGGTCTAGAAGTCCGTCATTATTAACCACTTACAGGTCTACTCAGTATATTGCCGATTTATTAGCGCTTGTTTTTCATTCTATCCTATGATATTATTCATTAGCGCAGCAATGAGCGCAGCAATGAGCGCAGCAATGAGCGCACTCTACTTTTGAACTATGGAGCAACTGATATGGCTATACCAATCAACATCAGCGATTTGATCAACCAACGAGTTATAGAAAGCGCCCGTATAGAGTACAAAGCAAACTGGAATCCAGAAACCAGTTTACGCACAATATGTGCATTCGCCAATGACATTGATAACTGGGGCGGTGGCTATATTGTTATCGGAATAAAAGCTCAGGACGGCATACCTATCTTGCCGATTTCCGGAATTACTAAGGGGTCAGTTGATAAAATCAGCAAAGAGCTCCTTAATAATTGCAATTTGATTGAACCTAGGTACATACCAGTTTCCGAGCATGTTATTGTAGACGGAAAAGACGTACTTGTGCTTTGGATTCCAGGCGGTTCCAACCGTCCGTATAAATGCCCGGAAAGTTTATCTGCCTCATCAACAAAATCATACTATATTCGTCGGTTATCAAGCACTATCAAAGCAAAACCAAAGGATGTACAGGAATTGTTCGCCCTTTCGGAAATTATTCCGTTCGATGACAGGATAAACCCAAAAGCCGACATAGAGGATTTGCATCCCGCCCTTATTATTAATTTCCTTCACGAAATAAAAAGCGGACTGTATGAGGCATCGAAGGCTATACCGCTCAGGTCACTGGCTCAAGAAATGAAGATTGCCGAGGGATCATCTGAATATTTCAAGCCTCTCAACGTGGGGTTAATGTTCTTTAATGACCGCCCCGATAGCTATTTCAGGTACGCACGAATCGAAGTTGTCGACAAACCTGATGAAACCGGAACCGGTATGACGGAAAAGACCTTTGCAGGTCCTTTGGATCGGCAACTACGAGATGCGTTGGCCTATATGCAAAACTACATCATTAAGGAGAAGGTTGTCAAACACGCCAATATAGCAGAGGCAGAACGAATCTACAACTTCCCCTACGCCGCAGTGGAGGAGGCCCTGTCGAACGCGATTCACCATAAGAGTTATCAAATTCCTGAACCAATCACCGTGACCGTGACACCCGACAAACTGGAGGTGTTAAGTTTTCCCGGACCTGACAGATCAATTTCGGATGCGAGCATAAAAGAGTTGCGGATGGTCGCCACAAGATACCGTAATCGGCGAATCGGTGAATTTTTAAAGGAGTTGCATTTAGTTGAGGGTAGAAATACAGGCATTCCGTCCATGCTGCGCGCGCTTGATGGTAACGGTTCCCCGTTGCCGCTATTTGAAACAGATATTGACAGGAGCTATTTTCGTGTTACTTTTTTTATTCATACTGCATTTGAAGAAGCTAGAAATCGGGCAACAGGAGCATCTCCTAAACGAAAAAAGAAAAAAGATGTAAAAGAAGCTATATTGGAAGCCCTTGCATCTGAACCTCTGGCATCACATGAGTTAGCCATAACGGTGGGCTACACGACGCACAGGAGTGGGGCTTATTTGCGAATAATAAATGAGCTTATGAGTGAAGGTAAGATCGCTTTTACAAATCCGGAGAATCCGCGCGATAAAAACCAAAAGCTCTATCAAGTAAACTCAAACTCTCTCAAAGGCGGCGACTGAATTATGAATGTTTTTTCCGCTATCCCTATTGAGCTTTTCTCAATTCTGGCTTCACCAAACAAGATGGTATACTCCGACGCCCTGTTTGTGTTATATGATGCGTTTGCGGAGAACTTTAATATTCCCAGAGAGACGCTTTTCACCATGCTCAGAAACCGTTTGGAAAACGCGTTAGTTTATGTTAGCTTTGAAGACGAAGGCATAGATGAGGAAGAAGCGCAGGACTTATCCGGCAAGGCTCGTTTTTTGATTAGAAAACTAAAGGAAAAAGGCTGGATCGACATAGAACGCGACAACGATTTTTTGGAATATATCATTATCCCGGATTATAGCATTCGGATTATCGAATTATTGAAGTCGATTGCGGATGGCGAGCGCAGCAGCGGGTTTTCTTACGTTTACGATACGTACTCATCACTAAAACTAGCAAATGAAGACGAAAACGCCGGCGCATACGAAAAAATGATGGCCCTTTCCAGCGCGCGCGACAAAACAGAAGCCATGTCTAAGAGCCTCAAACGAGTCAATCACAATATCAACGGATATGTGCAAAAACTGATAGATAACGACAATATAAATGAAATCCTTTCCGTGCATTACGACGACTTCTACCAAAAAATCATTCAGGAGCATATCCAACCGCTTAAAATCAAGGATTCCATACCAAAATACAAGAATCCAATATGCAAAATTCTTGACGCGTGGCTGGTAAGCGAAGATATCATCGAGGCTATGGCAAGAGCAGCCGCCGCCGAATACCGCTGCGGTTCCCATGAAGAATATAGACATAGAATTATATCCAGTATTTTCTATATAAAAGAAAGCTATGAGACGATTGAATCTGAATATCTAGGCAAAATCGATGAAAAAGTTCGCAAATACACCCGTGCAACGACCAAAAAAATTGAGTATCTGACTAATACGGACCGTACCGTGCAGGGCAATTTAGTTTACCTATTAAACGCTATTGCGGTCAGCAAGGACGATGATTTAACTTGCGAATTCGAAACTGTATTTGATTTGTACAGGCAGGAGTATTTGTCCGAAAACAGCCTTTATCACAGCAAAAGAGCACAGCGAAGGGTTAAGCAAGACCCGGTTTTGATTGACGAGCCGGACAATGAAATAGGCGCAGCGGTAAAGGAAGAATTCAACGGGATTATAAATAGCCCATATAGCGATCTTAAGGTAGCAGAGTATATGGAACGTATGTTTGGCGACAGTCCGGTAGTTTTTACCGACGATATGGATATTCAAGACGACCATGCATATATTTTATCTCTTTTGGCAGTGTTGCACGGAAATGACAAAGGGACTTTTTATAAACCGGAGTTTATGGGCGGAAGCATCAATCAAGGCAAGTACAATGTTCCCAAAATCCGCTTTGAACGGGAGGGCGGCAGATGATGGACTGGTCTGTTATTGATGGCTTTTCGGACAAGGAGGCTGAACTTTTTCGCAGCACATGCAACCATTTGCTGGGGAAAACGTTTATATCGCGCATGATTTGGGCGGATGGGCATAAGAAGCACAACCCTGAGTATACCTTCTTAGTCAGGTATCAACAGACTGTGCAGGGATATCTTGCCTTTCTCGGTTGGGATTTATTCCATGAGCAGTATAATGGCTACTTCTACGTTGTGAACAACCTTGAGGAAAACCGGTTGACAATGGACAAAGAGCCTACAGCTATCCTTCTTGCGCTGCGCTTGATTTATGATGAGGACAGCGAACGCGCCGGACTTAATCAGGATGTAGTCTGCTATGTTCGGGACCTGCTTGAGAAAGTCGTCGTCAATTTTGCAATCCTGCGCCAAAACCCCAATATGAGGAATCTAAGGAAATACCTCCAACTTATGGAAAACCACGGCATAATCGTTAGGCTTGACGGCAGATATACTGAATTAGACTGCCGTTTCGCCATTCTCCCAACAATTCTAACTGCCGTATCAGCGGAAAAAACAAATGCATTGGTGGAGCAAATGAGAAGACCGGAGGATGTAGCAGATGAAGAGACTGACGAAGACTCTGTTGATTAACTGGCTGTATTATGAAAAACTTGTTTTGGAGTTTTCGGATATCAATTACATGGCCGGCAAGAACTCATCAGGCAAATCGACCTTCATTGATGCGCTGATGATAGTCTTGCTTGGCGAGGTCAGTTCACGGAACTTCAACAAAGCCGCAAATGAGGGCGCCCAACGTTCATTAAAGCGATACTTGCGCGCGGATATGGATAAAAACAACCCCAAAGCTCGCAGCAGCCGCTCTTTCAACACATATATCGCTTGTGAGTTTTGGGACGATGTTTCAGGCAGGAACTTTACCGCCGGTATTATTTTTGATTGTTATGCCGACGGCAGCGAGCGGTACAATTTCTTTACTTACGATGACAAGCTTCCCGAAAACCATTTTATCATAGACCGAAAACCTATGGATATCAGCGAGTTGCGGAGTTACTTGCGGGATAGCTATAAATCACGTCAAGAGATATATGACAGCAACAAAAAATATCGCGCAGCTATCAAAGCGAAATGGAACATCCATGTAGATCAGGTTTTTTCAGTGTTGAAGCAAGGAGCATTTTTCAAGCCGATCGACGACATCCGCGAGTTCATCACGAATCATATATGCGATATCCAGGAAAAACCGGATATCGTATCAATGCAGCAGAACATCCAGGATTACAAGCATCAAGAAAAACTCGCCGAAAAGCTGGAAAAAAAGCTCGAGCATTTGCGGCAAATACAGGATTTGTTCCGAGGGTATACCCGTGCGCAGGAGCTTTTGGATATTCATGAATTCCTTAAAGCAAAAGCGGAGGTTGAAATAGAAAGCGAACTTGTCGCAAAATATGTTGCCGAGCTTGGTAACTGTAGGCTAGAGTTAGAAGAGCTTATAGCGGAGCGTAAGCGCCTGCTTGATGAAAAGGCTGAGTTGGAAACCCTGCACGACAGGCTTATCGCCAGTGAGCCGTATAGAGAATTTGAACGGCTGGAAAGCGAAAAAGTAAGACTGACTACCGAGCAGGAAGAACTGTCCCACGCTATGGAAAAAACGACGATGGCGGTTCGAGCGGAAATCTTTGGATGGCTCAAGTACTGTCAGGAAATTGAGGAGGCAATCTGGACAGGAGACCCTGCCGTTGCAAAACTGATTGACGACTTGCCGGATATCAAGGGTACGCTGAGGAGGCTTGAAAAACTAAGCCCTGATGATTTCGGCCAGATGGATCCCGCATTGTTTACCGAGGCGCACGAGGCACTTGCGCGCCACATGGACTTGCTAAGGAAAAGTTGTTTTGATCTGGAACATGCGCTGGCGCAGACAAAACTGGAGTTGGATGAGTGCCGTGTATCGTTGCGGGAGCTTGAAAAGGGCAACAAAGACTATCCGGATCAATTCCTGAAGTTCCGTGCCGCGCTTACCGAAAGGCTCTCGTCAGACAACGGGCTCATTATCCCCCTGTATCCTTTGGCAGACCTTTTGGAAATCACCGATCCTGTTTGGCAAAGAGCAGTAGAAGGTTATCTAAATACCCAGCGGTTCCTGCTGATCATAGACCCCGAATACTATCCGGATGCACTTAGGGCATATAACAAAATCAAGCGCGAGTTTCCGGGATATGGAATTGTGGATGTGGAAAAGGTGCGGCAAAGAGGCGATATTCAGCGATTGCCAAACAGCCTCGCCACAAAAGTCGAGCCGATAAACAGTTTAGCCGAGGAATATGTAAACTTTCTGCTGGGCCGCGTTATTTGCTGTGAAAGAGTTGAGGATCTGCGCGACCACAGATCGGCTATAACTGCTGAGGGGATGCTCTATCAGGGTTATGTCGCAAGGGCAATTCCGCGGCAACTGCTCGAAAGCGTCTATATTGGCAAACGTGCGCTGCAGCAGCAAATTGAAGCAAAAAAAGAACAAATTCGGGAGCTTTCCGCGCTGCTCGAAAACAAGACTCAAACTTTTATATATCTGGAGAAGCAGAAGAAAAAGGAAATCAGGCTCACAAAATACTATATTGAGGATACGATCTTACAGATGCCGAAAAACCACGCGCGTTGTCAGGAAATTGTGCGTGAGCTTCAGGGGTTTGCGGAAAAGCTTGAAGAGCTTGAACGCAAAGGGCTTTTAAGCATTGTCGAGCAAAAAGAAGAAACTGTTAAGAAAATCAGGGAAAACGATGAAAAATACGATAACTGCGGAAAAACTGTCGGAGCAAGGGAAAACCGCATCAAAAACTTGGAGTATGAAATACTGCCGGACCACTACCAAAAAATGGCCGCAATAGAAGACCTAATCAGCGAACGCTTTACCGAAACATTCATCAACGGAACAGGCGAACCTCGCTACATAGAGGAATTGAGCCGACTGAAATCCCATAAGAACATCTTGAAAAGCTATGGGGAGCAGCAAGTGGAGCAAACCAAGCGGCGGTGTGATGAAAGTTGGCGGAGCCTTGTTTATGAAAGGCGCGACTACATAAACAGCTTCCCGCCCTGCTCTTACCGCGCCGATACTCTGATAAATGATGACTTCGACAACGAGCTGGAGCATCTATCGCAAGTCCAGTTGCCGGATTATAAAGATAAAATCAAAGCTGCCCACGAAAGCGCGATTGAGCAATTTCAAAATGATTTCATCGCAAAACTGACATCTAGCATTAAAATCGTCCAAGATCAGGTGGGTGAGCTTAACAAGGCGCTAAAACGAATCAACCTGCCGGAGCAGTATTACTTCGTTGTTGAAAAAAGCCCCGACTATGCAGAATATTACAACATGATCATGGACCCGGATTGGACGGATAGCAACGAAGGCCTCTTTGCTATTGCCCTTCAAAACAGGTATGGCATTTTGATAGAGGAGCTGTTTCGATTGATCGTGGCATCCGACGATGTTGCGCTAAATGCAAAAAAACAAAGCGAGCTTCAGGAAAACATTGAAAAATACACTGATTACAGAACGTATCTGCACTTCGACCTGAGAACCACCGACCAAAATGATAATGTCGAGTACCTATCAATGACTTTAAAATCAAAGTCCGGCGGTGAAACTCAAACCCCCTTTTATATCGCTATTCTTGCCTCATTTGCACAGGTTTACAAGACACATGACAGGTCAAGCTTTGGTAACACCATGCGGCTTGTCGTTTTTGACGAAGCTTTCAGCAAGATGGACAGCGAGAGGATCGTCCAATGTATCAGGTTGCTCAGGAAGATGGAACTACAAGCGATTTTCTCAACGCCGCCGGACAAGTTGCCTGATATTATGCCGGAGTCGGATGTGACTTATCTGGCTTACCATGACAAGGCGAAGTACAAAATGCACATCGAGCCTTGGTCTAAAGAAACGGAGGGCCAGGTTCTTGAGCTATAGCAGAACAGTTATGAACCGATTGTTGGACAAGTATGAAAAAAGCGCCCACGCCAAAGGCGGGTTTTCAAATCGCCGCGTCTTACTCAAAACAGACAAATCGGATTTGCCCGAGTATGATTACCATAACGCCGATATCAGAGACTCGTTTAATAACGCTGTTCTTGAGTTGGAGGAAATGGGCCTTGTGATGAAGAGTTGGGCAAGGAAAGGGTATGTCCTGTCTGATATATGGCTTAATCTAGATCGAGTTGACGCGGCTTATGAGTTTGCCGGACGTAAAACGCCAAAGGAGCTTTGTGACGAGATCATTCTTTTATTAGAGCCTGTCAAAGAGGAATGCGAAACAGAATGGATCCGCGCTTTTGCTGCCGGTCAAATTGATGAAATGCAGAGGAAATCCCGCGTGACTACATTATTCAAGCGGGATTATTCCGAAATTGAGGATTTAGTTACGGCGTTTCGCCGATACGACCTATTGCGTGGGGGCAGCATTACGATGCGTGCTTTCAGCATAGGTTGTTACCGTGATTCCAAATATTTCGAGAAGCGGGTCAAGGATTTATTCCTGACCATTGCAAAGAAGTTCAACTCTGATATTGCCGAAGCGGAGGAAGACTCCGAACTTGGCTGGCGTGAACAGCTTATGATGATGGGCATATTTGCTCGCCCTGAACTGTACGAGCTGTCAGGCGATATCACTATTGAATTTCCAACAGGAAACGTCCGCCTTTCCGCTTTTGGATCGCCGGGCGTGGCATTGCCCGACACATTGATAGGGGATATTATCAGCATTGACATGAGCAATATCCGCAGGGTTATATTCATTGAAAACAAAACCTGTTACGACGAATATATAATCAGCCTTATGCAAAAAAGCGAGCTTGTCTTTTACCAAGGCGGTTTTATCAGCCCTAAAAAGGCGCGGTTTATCGAAAAGCTAATGCTGAATGCGGCAGACGGTACAATGTTTAATTTTTGGGGCGATATTGACATCGGCGGTTTTAATATGTTTCTTCAACTGAAAAAGCATATACCGGGCATTAAGCCGTGGAAAATGGGTGCTAACGATGTTATAGAATACAAAGGCTCAGGCATGGCAAGAACGGACGCGTATATTGGAAAACTTGAAATCCTGCTGGGAAAACCGGAGTTTTCAATTTTCCACCCTGCAATAACGCAACTGCTCTTGCATCGAGTAACCATTGAGCAAGAGAGTATGCTGTGACCACGGGGACGGATCTTTCGGATAATGCAAGTGGCAAGTCTTAACCTTTGTTATTAAATACTTGACAACTGCTCAGAACAATGCTAAATTACTATTTAGCACTCGAAGGCGGAGAGTGCTAAAGCGGTGGAGCGTTGAGAGTTAAGAATTGAGAGCTGAGAATTGAGCGTTTTAACAGAGCGGAAAAGGAAAATACTAAGAGCCGTTGTTGAGCAATATGTCAAAACGGCGGAGCCGGTGGGGTCAAAGGCGGTTGCTGCCCATCTGGGCTCATCCATATCGTCTGCCACGATTCGCAATGAAATGGCGGAACTCGAAATTCTGGGGCTACTGGAGCAGCCGCACACCTCGGCAGGCAGAGTCCCATCCTCGCACGGATACCGCATATACGTAAACGAACTGATGCGCCGCCACAGGCTATCGGGCGACGATGAGCGCGAAATAGACAGCGCACTACACGACAAAGCCGCAGGAAAAACGCGCCTTCTCGAAGAAGCAGGAGAAATTGCATCAAGGCTCACAGCCTACCCTGCATACGCAACCGCGTCAACGACCGGCGTTCTGAGCATCGCGAGGTTCGACTTTATCTATGTGGACGCATCCACGTTTATAATAGTAACGCTCATGAACAACGACACGGTGAAAAACAAGTTAGTCCACATGGTAACGCCTATAGACCCTGCGATACTCACAAAACTGGGGGCGGTGTTCAATGCCAGTTTCACAGGTATACCGGAAGAACGAATAACGCCCGCGCTTATCACATCCACCGAGCGCGCGGTAGGCGACACAACGGGTATTGTAGCAATTATCGCAGGTTTTGTCATAGAGCTTCTATTTGAGGCAAAGGCCGGGCAAACCAAGGTTGCGGGCACCATGAGCCTGCTGAGCCAGCCCGAATACAAGGATGTAGACAAAGCAAGGCAACTCATAAGCTACCTATCCGACGACAAGGAACTTGCGCGGCTTCCGTCCCCAAGCGCGGCGGGCGAAATAAAAATAACCATCGGGCCGGAAAACCTTGCCGAAGAGCTCAAGGATTCAAGCGTGATGGCGGTGCGTTACGATGCGGGCGGAGATATGCAGGGACTCATAGGCGTCGTTGGCCCGACGAGAATGGAATATTCAAAAGTCGCAGCCCGTCTGTCGTACATAGCGCAAGGTCTGAGTTGGCTTCTGGCGGGCGGCGAAATAGCGCAAATCAGCGTAGACAAGGACAGCAGAGGAGATGATAATAATGCCCAAGACGGATAAGACCACTATAAAGGACGAGACGGAAAAGAAACCAAAAAAGGACCAAGACTGCGGTAAGAGCGAGGAGATTCCCGATGAGGGCGACAGCTTGGCGGAAGAGTCAACAACGAAGGACGCGGACCACTCAGAAACAGTGGGGGATGAGCTCGCGGCGCAGCGTGATAAGTATCTGCGACTGGCGGCGGAGTACGACAACTACAGAAAACGCAGCTCCAAGGAACGCGAAACGACATACACCGAAGCCCGCGCCGACACGGTAACAAAGCTACTGCCCGTCTACGATAACCTCGAACGGGCGCTGAAAACGGAATGTTCCGATGAAGCGTTTTATAAAGGGATCGAGCTGACGATGACCCAACTGACGGAAATATTTGAAACAATAGGCGTAACGCCAATACCCGCCGTCGGTGAGCCGTTTGATCCAAACAGGCACTGCGCGGTGATGAACATCGCAGACCCGAAACTAGGAGAAAAGATAGTCGCCGAGGAATACCAAAAGGGTTTCATACTAGGCGACAGGGTTATACGCTTTTCAACAGTCGTCGTAGCAAATTAAAAATCACTCGTAAACTATTTCTGCATTCTGCATTATCATTTATCATTTATTATAGGAGGAGCATATCATGGGGAAAATTATTGGAATCGACTTGGGGACTACTAATTCATGCGTTGCCGTCATAGAAGGCGGGGAGCCTGTAATCATCGCCAACGCAGAAGGCAACCGGACGACGCCATCGGTCGTCGCCTTTTCCGCGGAAGGGGAGAGGATGGTTGGTCACGTCGCAAAGCGGCAGGCAATCACAAACCCGGATCGCACGATATCTTCGATAAAGCGTGAAATGGGCAGTTCATTTAGGGTGTCCATAGACAATAAGCAGTACACGCCGCAGGAGATATCAGCGATGGTTCTGCAAAAACTCAAAACGGACGCGGAAGGCTATCTGGGGACAAAAGTGACGGAGGCAGTCATCACCGTCCCCGCCTATTTCACCGACTCGCAGCGCCAAGCGACCAAGGACGCAGGGAAAATCGCCGGCCTCGACGTAAAGCGCATAATCAACGAACCAACCGCAGCGGCGCTGGCATATGGGCTCGACAAGGAACAAGACCAGAAAATCATGGTCTACGACCTCGGCGGCGGGACTTTCGATGTTTCTATCCTCGAAATCGGTGATGGGGTCATAGAAGTCCTTGCCACAGCGGGGAACAACCGGCTCGGAGGCGACGACTTCGACGAATGCGTGGTACAGCACCTACTCGCTGAATTCAAAAAGAATTCCGGCGTTGATCTCGCGACAGACAAAATAGCGATGCAGCGTCTGCGCGAAGCGGCGGAAAAAGCCAAGACCGACCTAAGCGGGGTGACAACCACGCAGATCAATCTGCCATACATCACGGCGGATGCCACCGGGCCAAAACACCTTGACTCTGCGCTAACAAGGGCGAAATTCAACGAACTGACCGCGCACCTCGTCGAAAAGACGATGGGTCCGGTAAACCAAGCGATGACCGACTCGGGACTCAACGCCTCGCAACTGTCAAAAGTACTGCTAGTCGGCGGTTCAACGCGTATACCGGCTGTGCAAGACGCTGTCAAGAAAATCACCGGAAAAGACCCGTTTAAGGGGATAAACCCCGACGAATGTGTTGCTGCGGGCGCGGCGATACAAGGCGGCGTTCTCGGCGGCGATGTAGAGGGAATACTGCTGCTCGACGTCACGCCGCTATCTCTCGGAATCGAGACGATGGGCGGGGTGTTTACGAAGCTCATTTAGCGCAACACCACGATACCGACAAAAAAGGGGCAGGGGTTCTC
>Ga0099364_10012041_pt1 | contig 11722 bp, 12 predicted proteins | sample TergutTh196P3_FD_73070 | JGI IMG/M metagenome (GOLD analysis project Ga0099364, IMG submission 73070) | Microcerotermes parvus P3 segment gut microbial communities from Pointe-Noire, Republic of the Congo - Th196 P3 | ecosystem: Host-associated > Arthropoda: Insects > Digestive system > Gut ...
CATCCGAGAGCATAGATAACACGCCGTCCGGGATGCTACTCCACGGCATCATGAGTTCCATCGCCGAGTTTTACAGCCGAAACCTCTCCACCGAGGTGAAGAAAGGGCTGACCCAAAAAGCTAAAGGGGGCGGCACACCTAATAAAGCCCCTATAGGCTACCGAAACATCCGCGACCACGATGAAGCAGGCAGGCGTAACAGTCGCGTGGAAGTGGATGAAGAACGGGCAAAGCTTATAAGCCTTGCCTTTGATGAATATGCTACAGGCAACTGGGCATTAACAGCCCTCGCTGACCATATCTCCGACATGGGGCTGGAAACACCGGCTACACGGCGGCTTCCCGCCAAGCCCATTGGCAAGCGGATGCTGCACACCATCCTCATCAACCCCTACTACAAGGGCATTGTGAAATATAATGGGGTGGAGCATCAGGGAAAGCATACCCCTATAGTGGATGAAGCAACATGGGATAAGGTACAGGAGATATTAAAGAGCCATGTTAACGGCGAACGCACCCGCACCCACGAGCATTATCTTAAAAGCACCGTGTACTGGGAAGTGTGTGGCGAGGTTAATTATCCACAACGCCAAATCTCGCTCCGGTGCCAGATACCCATATTTCGTCTGCTCCGCCAAGCATAACAAACGGAATAACTGCGACCAGCGTTCACTGCTCATAGATGAGGTGGCTGACCAGATAGCGGCACTATACCAACAGATAAGTTTTACCCCGCAGTTCCGTAAATTATTGCAAGATTGGGTCATACAGCAGATAGATGCCCATGCAGAGGAGTCCAAGGCCGAGCTTGACCTGCTCCGCAGACAACAGGATAAATTGGAACGCGAACAACGTAAACTTCTTCAAGCACACTACGCCGACGCCATCCCGTTACATCTGATGAAAGAGGAGCAAGACCGTATCAGTAAGGCGTTAAAGGGCATTTCCGGCCAGATTGAGGCATACCAAACCGAGTCCGCGACTACGACTGCCAACCTCAATGACATCTTCACCCTGCTGGACGATTGTGGACTGGTATACAGGCTGGCGGGGGATTTTGAGCGGCGGTGCTTCAATCAAGCCCTCTTTGATAAAATACTGGTACATGAAGAAAAACCCATAGAGGTAACCTACGTCGAACCTTTCACCACACTGCTTGACCCCAGTATTATCCGGCTTAAAAATGTGTATAATCACGATGGGCAACCCGTGGCGGCTGCCCATCTTCCTTTTTCCGACTTTCTTGCTACGCTCAAAACAAAAACCCCCACCAAAATCATAAATTTTTTTGGTGAGGGTTTAAGTAAGGACATTCTAGTGCGGATGAAGGGACTCGAACCCCCACACCGTTGGTACTGGTTCCTAAGTCCAAATATCTATGTAATACTTAGCATTTAATAGAAACAGATAATACAAGATAAACATTGATATTTACTAGCTTTTCAGCCGCTTTGACCCCGCGTTTTGCGTAAAGCATGATTATACCTGAACCGATTTCAAAATCGAATTTGTTAGACAAGTGTTAGACAGATATACCTCAAAAAGTCCAGTTGCTTTAATATTTGGCTAATTCATATACCAGAGCAGTAGCTGCTCGGTGATCCGTTTTCCCACTTATTTTAGGTTCTCTACTTCATCACGAGTCAAGCCGGTATCCTCAACAATTTCTTCAATCGGTCTATTTCTGTTGAGAAGTTTTCTAGCTATCTCCACAGCTTTTTCAGCAGCCTTCTGTTCACTATATGTTACTAATCTCTCAGCTATCATTACATCTACCCCTTTCGTTTTAAAAACATCGTAATCATCATACAAGTGACCATATAAAATAGAAAGTAAATTTATCAGCACATCGGCATCGGCGAATGTAATGTTACCGTGGTCTTTATTAGTCTCGATTGATAGTATGCAACTTTCAATCAACGCCTTCAACTCTAAAGCCAGCTCTGCGGATTTTACCTCGTAGGACTTCGCTATCTTTTTCCTTAGCTTCAAAAGATACAACGGCATTAGTATTATCAAACCACTCTCGTTTAATTCCTCTACCGAATAACGGAGCAGCTTCTCGGTCTTAATTTTATATTCACATAGCCCCTGACCTTGAAAATTGAAAACTATATCTACAGTGTCGGGAGTCCTCTCAGTATGCTCCAAGTAAATGATTCTAGCCTCCGGCAAGTTAAGTACAACCTTGTTATCTTTCAATTTTGAATACTTAACAGCCTCCCGAAACCCGTACTCAATCATTCTTATAGCCATTGAGTTGTCATCTGAAATTTCGACTTCAATATGGAACTTGAATATACCATTTATGGTAATTATAGTATCAGCGATTGTCTTCTCCAACTTGTCGTCAACGCTCTCAGTCCAGTTGTAAGTAATATCAGAGGATAAATCAAAACCTTTATTAAATACCGTATTGATGAACCGCACAACAGCCGGGCTTGATAAAGTAATTATCCGTTTAAAAATCTTGTCATATATCTGACTTATCTTTTCCATAGCCGCCCCCTTTGCCGTCCAACCATCAGTATACCATACTTAAACTAAATTTTCTACTAAAAATTTTAATGGTTAGACGGAATAATCGTTCGGGCTGGGAATAATTAGACACACTTACATATCTTGTATCTATCCCTAACATCCTTCAAATACCGGCTGACAGTCCGCTCTGAGTAAGATACCCCTGCATGAGCCAGCAACATCTCCCTTAACTCAACAGCGGACAATTTCCTATCCTCAGCAATCCAATTAAGGATAAGCTTTTTGTATCGTGAAATATCTAAAATCTTATTCCTGTCATAGAATAGCCGTTCAAAGTCCGCATAACCCATATCCCAAAATTTGTTTAGTGTAGTGCGGCTAATCCCTAAATGCCCTGAAATAACAGACTTACCAGAACCCAAACCCTTGAGCCTCTTGATAATTCTATATGTATCCATGCTTATCATGTAAGGAGAACTCCCCTCTAATCAACAACATCCTTTGTACATGAATGACAACAATACTTTTTTTATATATCATTTGCTGTTCAATTTATGGCGAATAATGACATTTATTCCTATATATATCATTTATGACTTTTAACAAATGAATTTAAAATCCGCCCATACCTCTTTAGTAAATCAGTTTTTTCTTTATATTCTTTGGCTTGAAACCCTATCATTTCCAGCAGTGAATCCATGATTACCCTTGTTTTTACCGGGTCTGCATTTTCCTGCTGAGTGCTTCTTTTGAATTCGCATAATGTTTTCTGTAAATTTCTATTAGATTCTACCATCTTGCCGCATCCAGTCAGTATGAGTTTAAAATCCCTTATAATTGAGCTGATTGTTCCCGTTGTTTTTAGCACCTTCTTCATTGTGCCGTCCTCATCATTGATCCTGTCCATGAGCGTCCTGAATTTACCCTTAAAACTGTCTCTGTCGATTCTGTCCGTTTGGAACAGCCTGATTAACCCCAGCGCATCCCTCTCAAAACCAGCCAAATCAGTTACTGTGATTCTTCCATCATCCAATGCCATTATAATTTTATCGCGAAGCTCAGGGTTTTCTTTTAAGATTCTATTCGCTTTATCTGCATCCGAAGTAAAGGCACCCCTGATGTTAACAATCCTATCCAACAATCCAGAGAAAAACTTTTTCACAGATTCCATCAATGCAATGACTTTCTCCCCTATTTTCGCGAAGAACCCTTTATTAGCGTTTTCCATGTGAACATCCATATCTGCGTTTTCAAATACAACCTTCTGCAAGGCGCATCTTTCCTTCTCAGCCAAGTCATAAACCGCTTTGGCTATATCGGCTTTAGTATGCACTATTACGTCTACTATCTGGTCATAAAAATTATATTCGTTAATATATTCCTGCAATGTCATAAGTACCAATTCCTTTCTGATAGTTTTATACTTATATTATTGTTTTTGAATGCTTTGGAATTATATTGAATACTTTGCAATTATATTGAATTCTTTGAAAATATTATGAAAGCTCTGGTAAAAAAATGAAACACCCGGACAGCCCTGCCAGCTATCCGGGAAATTTTTACATCTCTTTACATCCTATAAAGCCCCCTTCTCACAATACCGCGCAAAAGCTTCATTAAACGACTGACTAAATCCTTCGATATCCTCTTTGCTAACAATCAGGTTTCCATTTTTTATACGCTGATAGCAAAAACCAGAGATTGCCATACCAAAGGCATAAGTAACCCCGGCGGCCAATGTCCCGTTGATCATGCCGCCCGCAAGGGTGCCTATGCCCGGAATAAATTTCAGCGTCTGTGCGGTTAAATATTTGGCGGCGTTGGCCAGATTATGCGACAGCAGCTTCCCTGCGCCAACTTGTCCCACAAGGGATAGAACCGCATCTTTCAGATTATCCATACCATAAATATACATAATCCTTGCGAATAAAGCCGACTGGTTCGCAATCAGAATGGGCGCATCTGAAAAGGGAATCGGGAAGAAGCCCACCGTGAAACTTCCCGCAACGTGCAAGCGGATCATCTGCTCCGCTTTTTTCCGCCTCTGGTTAAGTGAAATCGACCGTCCAGATTCCGCCAATTCTTCCTTCATAAACCTTTCATACTCATTCTCGATTTTCGTTTTTAATACCATGACATCACTCCAATATAAGAGATAGCGATTATTGTGATTACTACATCGCTTCAAATTTATGATATATAAACGAATAATCAGGCTTTTACTATGTGGGGATTTCATTCGTATCGTTGATTATTTGATTGATATATCATCCCATTGTAATACGAAAATAAATAATAAATTAAATAGGAGATGATGATTATGCCAGCAAATCTGGAGACTATGTTTTATGTACGCCAAGCACCTTGGCACGGTTTGGGGGTCTGTGTTGAATCCGCTTTATCCTCGGAAGAAGCCCTCGTAAAATCAGGGTTAGACTGGACTGTGGTTCAACGCCCGATTATGACAAGCACCTATGTCCCCATAACGGGATACAAAGCTAATATCCGGGATAAAGATGAAAAAGTCCTTGGGGTAGTTTCCGACCGTTACAAGGTTGTGCAGAACCATGAAGCCTTTGCCTTCACGGACTCATTGCTTGGTGAGGGTGTCAGGTATGAAACTGCGGGGTCATTGCAGGAAGGGCGCAAGGTATGGCTCCTTGCTAAACTGCCCGACAAATACTTCCTTGAAGGCGAGGAAATTGAACCTTATCTCGTGTTCTCAAACACCCATGACGGCTCCGGTGCTATTAAAGTCTGCATGACGCCAATCCGTGTTGTCTGCCAGAACACCCTGAACCTTGCAATCAATAACGCAAAACGGGTTTGGACGACGATTCATGTGGGCAATCTTAGAAAAAAGATGGATGAGGCTCATTGCACCCTGTCATTAGCAAAAAATTACATGGGTAAGCTTGGCGCGGAGTTCCATAAGCTGAACAAAATCATTGTCTGACACTAAAGTTACTGAATACATCAACCTGCTATTGCCAATGGACGATAATCCCACAGAGACGCACAAGAAAAACATCAATCGTATCCGGGAAGATTTAAAAATACGTTACTTTGACGCTCCCGATTTAAAGCATACAGGCAAGACCGCATACCGCTTTGTATGCGCCGTATCAGATTTTGCAACCCATGCGAAGCCGCTCAGGGAAACGGCTAATTATCGTGAAAATGTATTTACTAAAACGATTGAAGGGAATCCGCTGATTGATAAAGCCTATGAATTGGCACGGGCGGCAGCATAATTCTACTTCAAGGGATTGGCAATATAAGGGAGTGCGGATATCTGCATTCCCTATTACCATTATTTAAGTTGAAAAAGGGTTAGTACGTCAGTTATTTTAAAGTGGAAAGGAGTTAATATGTCAGCAATTATTTTAGCGTCAACCGAAAATATGCCACATGAAGAATGGCTGGATTGGCGAAAGACAGGCATCGGCGGTTCTGATGCATCCGTAGTTTGCGGTGTAAGTAAATACAAATCGCCTTTGGAATTATTTATGGAAAAGACCGGGCAAATATCTCAACAGGAAGCGGGAGAGGCGGCGTATTGGGGGCAACAACTGGAATCGTTAGTTAAGGCTGAATTTACCAAACGTACTGAAATCGAGATAAAATCTTCAAACCAATTGCTCCAAAGCAAAGATTATCCATTTATGCTTGCAAACCTTGACGGTATCTGCTATCATCCTGATTATGGAACTTGTGTCTTTGAAGCCAAGACCGCAAACGCATTTAAACAGGATGAATGGAATGATGTTGTACCGGAGGAGTATATTTTACAGATTCAGCATTATCTGGCAGTAACAGGATATTTGGGAGCTTATATTGCCGTGCTGATTGGCGGGAATACCTTCAAATGGAAATTTATTGAACGTGATGAAGAGTTAATTACCACGCTGATACGAGTAGAAAGCGACTTCTGGGAACACGTTCAATCCGATATTCCTCCATCTTTGGATGGTTCGGAAGCATCGGCAAAATTCCTTAGCAAACGGTTTCCAAATAGTGCGTCCCGTTCCAAGATAAAACTGCCTGAAATAGCAGTTTGTTTAATCCATCAGTATAATACGGCCAGTGATAGTGTTGAGCGGTATGCCGAAGAAAAACAGGAAGCGGAGAATAAATTAAAGCAGATGTTGGGAGAGAACGAAATAGGGATTGTTGCGAACAGTATTATTACTTGGAAATCCGTTACACAAGAGCGATTAGATACCAAGACATTAAAATCCGACCATCCAGACCTTTATAAAAAATACTCTAAACCAAACTCTTACCGCCGATTCTCTGTAAAACAATTTGCTGCAATGGAAGCAAGCTAACTATTATCAAACGACTATTATTTATCAAACGACTATTATTTATCAAACGACTATTATAATGAAGGAAGTGGTTACATGATAAGCACAAAACTGATGAAAATGGGCTATTTTGACCCAAAAGCCGAGGTCAGGTTAGAAATCTATTCCGATACGATTGTAATTGAGAAGGAGGGTAGTATATCTTATATAGCCGCTGTGAGGTTTGGTGGCTATCCAGAAACTGTTAAAGGTATGAGTGATGCGATATTTGGCGGCGGTTCCGTCAGCATAGATATCAACGGGGAATATTTGACCGTCCACAGCCGCACCAAACAGTATCGAAAGGAATTTTCCCATGATGGTATTTACGCCGAGGCCACCCTGATGATTCAGGATGAGGAACAGAGTATCGGTCAAGAGGGAAGCAGTAATCAAGACGGGAACGGTAATAATCAAGATGGGAACGCCAGTAAACTAGAGGGGAACGCCATCAAACATGGCGGGAACAATGGAAATAGCGGCAAAACTACATACAGCAGTCCTCGCAAGTGTTATTTATTCTGCGTGGAAGGCGACAACGAAAGACTATTTGAAGAATTAGATAAAAAGACTGCGGTACCTCTGATATCCGATTTTAAAGAGTATGTACTTTCAGAGTTGCAGAGCAGGGATATTTTGAGAAAATTACAAGTAATATCCTGTGCAGAGAAGTTTGACGTATGGTTATTGACCCTTTCGGAGGATGAAAAGAATATTGTAAGCGTAGTCAATGATGGGATAAAATCCGGGGCAATCTCAATCCCCGGCTCTGCTGATAATAATTTCCCGGCTGTAAATTCCGTTACAGGATACCTAAACACCTTCGGCGTAATGATAGCGGAAAGAATCAAAAACCAATTTCAACCCCTATTTGACCCTGCTTCCGAGTCCTTGTCAAAAGAAATTTTGGCAATAAATTCCCATATCAAGGGGAATACTGGGTATAGTCTTTTTGATGCCCAACTTGCCATAGCCGAGGCTCATAAACGATGCTTGGAACGTAACAAGGCAACCCTTTGTATTTCGGAATGCGGCTCAGGCAAAACAAAGATTGGAATTTCCGCACTTCATGCATATCAACAACGCCATAATCCCAAAGCACCTGTCAAACATTTCAATATCGTACTATGCCCTTCTCACATGACCAAGAAATGGGTTAGGGAGATTGAGGAATCTTTGCCAAATACATTTGCTGCCGTTGTTAGCAATATTACAGATTTTGACAAAGTATATGCGGCATTTGAAAGGGATAATAAAACCTGCTATGTCATCATGTCGAAAGAAAAAGCCAGAGACGGTTATATGAAACGGCCGTCTGCAATGTGGAATCAACGCCAAAAGTCATTCATCTGCCCGACTTGTTATAATCCGGTAATGATGGAATTAACAGAGGGTGGCAGTAAATACAGGGTGCGGGCTGACCAATTCTTCTTTAAACGTGAGAATCGTCAAAATCATAAATGCGATAATTGCAAGGCTTTGCTTTGGACGGTATTGGTGCCGGAAAAACAATCCGAGTGGGTAAAGGTTTCTGATTTCGGTTTCGTCCACCGGGAACAAGCTTATGAGTATCTGGTGGGCGTTAAGAAGAAGCCGGCTTTATACGATGCCATTCAAGAGATAGCAGATAACCCTGACGGGCATTACACTAATGCGGGCGCATACAGACGTTTTGCATTATCAACCTATATCAAACGCAAAATGAAAGGCAGAATAGACGGTCTGATTGTGGATGAGCTGCATAACTACAATAACAACTCCGGCCAGGGCGACGCTATGGGCGAGTTATTCCAATCGGCTAAAAAGGTTGTGGGCATGACGGCCACGCTTATAAACGGATACAGCAGCGGGATTTTCCATTTACTGTATCGTATATCGCCCGACCTGATGCTGAAAGACGGCAAGCGTTACGACAAGCCCCTTGATTTTAACAAGGAATACGGTGTAACTGAAAGCGTCTACAATATAGCCGCCTCGGATTATAATTCAAATCGCCGTACTGCCAAGAAGAAGGTAAGGGAGCGGCAGTTACCGGGGGTATCGCCGTTGGTCTATTCCCGTTTTCTGATGGATTCCGCTGCTTTTCTGTCCCTTAACGACATGGGCAGGGAATTACCGGAATATGAAGAAATCCCCATCCAGTTGCAGATGAATCCTGATGTAGCGCAAGAGTATCAGCAGTTAGAGAAACAATTTAAGAAGATATTGCGTTCGCAGAAGGATATATCCAAAAAAATCCTATCAGCCTATCTCGGATTGCTTACCGTCTATCCAGACCAACCTTACAGCCAAAAGCCTGTTGTACACCCGATTTCAGGCGATGCTCTTGTTGTACCTAAAGATACATCCTGCTTTGATGAGTTGCATGAAAAAGACAGAAATGTGCTGGATGTTGTTCGGCGCAAGACGGAAGAAGGAGGGCGTGTACTCATTTATACTTCATGGATACGCATTGACACTCAGGAGAAATTATCGCAATTACTGACGGAACACGGGTACAGAGTTGCTGTGCTTACAGCCGCTGTCCCGCCCCATAAACGGGAAGAATGGGTGGAGAATCAGGTTAAGGATGGGATACAGGTTTTAATTACCAATCCGAGTTTAGTCGAAACAGGTTTAGATTTAAATGATTTCACTACACTTTATTATTACAATATCGCTTATAATCTTTTTACGCTTCGTCAATCATCTCGACGTTCATGGAGGATAAACCAACAAGCACCGAGGATTGAGGTGTATTTCGTATATTATGAGGGAACTATGCAGCATCGGGCTATCCGGTTGATGGCATCTAAACTGGCCGTTGCAGGGATAATCGAAGGAAATATTAGTGATGAGGGTCTCGCTGCGATAAGCGATTGCAGTGATATGACCACGGCTCTTGCCCGTGAATTGACCCATGGAATCAAGGATACGGTTGAGGATTTAAGCGCGATATTCAAGAAAATGGCAATATTGAAGCCGGAAATCGGAGTACCGAATATCGAAGTTTCAGATACCGGATTCCCTGATATCAAAGTGCATGATATTGGATTAGCGGAAGATACGCTATTAGAAAGGTTTATGCGGTTCAACGAAACATTTACTTCCCTGAACCTTCCCGATACAATATCGCCGGAATTAATTAAATCTTTCATAGAATCAGAAAGCAAGGAATTGACAATTCAGTATGTCCCGAATCAAAATGATTTAGAACTCCTTGAATTATCGGGATTAGCGGGGGTAAGCTGATTCTAAAAAAATAACTTGCAAATAGGCTGTCAATGGCGTTATAATGGGATGAGAAATAGAAAGATGGTGATCAAAAATTGGCAAAGCAAACCGAAGATATTATCATGAAGAGCATTATGGAGCTTTTCAAGGGGGATGCGGTTAAGTTTTTCGGGATAGACAAACGGGTTATATCAAATACCCGTACCGAGCTGTCCGAAATTTATGTTCAAAAGAATATTAACGATTGGATTTTAGAAACGGACGATGGTATGCTTCTTCATTTCGAGTTTCAGTGTACATACGATGTGGAAGATTTATATCGCTTCATGGTATCTGATGCAATAATGTGCTTCAAGTTTAAGAAGCCTGTAAAGACGATGGTGGTTTATTCAGCCGAAATTGAGGATACAATAACCACGTTGGACATTGGCGCAATTCAGTATAATGTTGATGCCTTCTATATGGTAAAATTGGACGGCGACAAGGCGTATGCTGATGTAAAGGCAAAGATAGAGGCAGGAAAGCGGATTACCAAGCAGGATATAATGAACATAGTATTCCTTCCACTGATGAAAACAGGTGAGGATAGGGTTGCGAAGCTGGAGCAGGCTATAATGTTGTCAAAAGAATTGAAAACTGCTGATGAGCAGTTGCAGATTCAGGCGATGATTGGGATGCTTGCTGAGAAGTTTGTTTCGGATGAAGATGTATTGCAAAGATTGAAAGGGTTGATAAATATGGGAGCTATTGCGGAAATGATTAGGGAAGATGCTAGGAAGGATGCTATAAAGGAATATAGTGTTGAGATAGCTAGAAGTATGCTAAAAGATGATATGGTTGGCATAGACTTCATATCAAAACATACTGGATTGGACATAGATACTGTTAAACAGCTTCAGGCAGAAATGAAACAAGGGAAGTAAAAATATCGGCAAAGCCGAGAGTATATAATGCGGCAATCAAAACCGTACTGACTTTTATCCAAAATGGATAGTAGTTGGTACGGTTCTTTTGTTGCGCCAATAATTAATTAAGGAGAAGATAACATGAGTGAGCAAGGGGGAATTACATGGATAGAATGATGCTTTTAGAAATACATAATCAGTGCGCCAAGATGCAACATAGCATAGCATTGCATTATGACACACCAGATAATGAAGCATTGATAAATGATCTAATAAAGCTATATGAGTTACTAAAAAGCCTTTTAAGGGTTTAAAATTTTCCGCTTTTTTGGCATAACTTAACAAAATCAATTAAAAACTCTACATCTTCATCCGGAGTATTTTTGAGCATTGTCAAGAGCGTGTCATCCTTACCGGAAGGGCGTGGTACTTCTTCTCGCCCTTCCAACAAAAGAGAATCTGTAGTTACATCAAGAGCATCACAAATCGCAATCAAGGTTTCAAGACTAATGCCTGATGCTCCGCGCTCCACCATACCTAAAAAAGATTCTGATATACCTGAAAGCCCTGAAAGAACTTCAATAGTTAGGTTTTTTTTCTTTCTAGCCTTACGGATGTTTTTGCCAATATGTTTTATATTGTGATTCATTATAAAATCGCCTCCTTGGGGTGTGTTTGAAAACCCGCTTTCGGTAGCTTTTCGAGTAAATTTTTCGTTCTGCAAGGAAGGGGGGAGCGGTCATACTTGCAGTAGTATGAGCGTTTCACCCTGAC
>Ga0099364_10012042_pt1 | contig 11722 bp, 6 predicted proteins | sample TergutTh196P3_FD_73070 | JGI IMG/M metagenome (GOLD analysis project Ga0099364, IMG submission 73070) | Microcerotermes parvus P3 segment gut microbial communities from Pointe-Noire, Republic of the Congo - Th196 P3 | ecosystem: Host-associated > Arthropoda: Insects > Digestive system > Gut ...
CCGCAATGAGCATAGGAAACCGACCCGCCGATGGTGGTCATTTAATTTTTGACAACAGCGAGTACAAACAACTCGTCAAACTAGAACCGCAAGCGAAACAATACATTCGGCGGCTCGTTGGCTCAGAAGATTATATCAACAATCAAAAACGATATTGTTTATGGCTCGTTAATGTGCCACCGGCAGAATTGCGAAACATGCCGGAAGTGATGAAAAGGATTGCCGCTTGCAAACTTGACCGTGAAAATGCTCGGGATACTGGGCGGCAAAAACTTGCGGAAACACCTGGTTTATTCCGTGAAGTTTTTAATCCAAAAACTTTTTTATTGATACCGCGTGTGTCTTCCAAAAAACGGCGATATATTCCTATTGGTTTTTTAGGCAAGCAATACATTCCTCACGATACTGCCTTAATCATTCCTGATGCCACGCTCTATCATTTTGGCATTTTAACATCGAGTGTTCACAACGCATGGATGCGGGTAGTCGGCGGACGTTTAAGAACAGATTACCGTTACTCCAAGGACATCGTGTACAACAATTTCCCTTGGGCGGAGGCAACGGACGCACAGAAAGAAACGATTGCAACGTTAGCCCAAGCCGTGTTGGATGCAAGAGCGCAATTTCCCGGTAGCAGTCTTGCGGACTTGTACGATCCACTGACCATGCCAAAGGAACTATTAAAAGCGCATCAAAACCTTGACCGGGCGGTGATGAAACTGTACAAATTCAAAAGCGGCATGAGTGAATCCGACATCGTCGCAAAGTTAATGGAAATGTATCAAAAGTTGACCGATCCGCCGACGTTTATTCCTGAAGAAGAAACGAAAAAGGTACGCAAGGGACGTAAGAAAAAATAGATACCAGCGAAGGAACTGTTCGCCTTGCACCTGTTGCCCACCCATTTTTCCCCGCTTATAATATACTCACCACCATGCATGCTGAATTGCCGATCATTCTTGCCAGTGCATCGCCAAGACGAAAGCAACTTCTGGAAGAATCCGGCTTTGTTTTCGAGACCCTGCCGCCAGACGCAGGCACCGAAGATAAACGCCGCCCCCACGAATCGCCGGTAGAATACGTCCGGCGGCTTGCCTTTCAAAAAGCAAACAATGCAGCGGCTAAGATCGACTGGGGAATCATCCTCGGTTGCGACACGATTGTGGTATGCGGCGAAAAAATTCTCGAAAAACCGACGGACAAAAACGATGCACGAACAATGCTCCAACATCTGCGCGGTCAGATGCACCAAGTCTTGAGCGGACTCTGTCTCATCAAAAAAATCGGCGGTCAAACGACGATTCATCAGGCAACGGAAACAACCCGATTGATCATGCAGCCGATTTCGGACAACGATCTTGAAACGTATCTCGACACGGAGCGGTGGCAGGGCAAAGCCGGTGCGTTCGGATACCAAGACGGCAATGATTGGATCAACATTCTCGAAGGAAGCGAATCGAACGTCGTCGGCTTGCCGATGGAGTTGTTCCAAACAATGTACGGCAACGCTCACTCTTCACGCTGAAACGGTTATACTGTACCGCTCATAAAATGGTCAATGAACAAACAGAGCCGCAGTTCTTATATCAAAAACGGCAAATATTACGAAACGAACCGCACATTCTCCAGATTACGGCTCTGTTGTCTTTCGCAGAATAACAGAATGTTGTTTCCATCGCAAGCCCTAAAGCAACGCCTTGAGGTGCTTGATACTTCGTTCTGCCTGTTCAACGGTGCCGCATTCAACGCTGAAAACAATGTCCTGCGGAATCGTTTTGCAGATCGCAATAACCTTCGCCCAGTCGATCACGCCGTCGCCGCAAGCACAACCGACCGGCGTGCCCGTTACGGTGCCGCGCTCAGCATCCGATTGTTGAACCGAAATGTCCTTCGCATGCAAATGTACCAGTTTGCTCTTGACCTTTTCGAGCCAAGTATAAGGGTCTTGAGCAGCAAGGTACGAATTGCCCGTATCGAAATTCGCTCCGATGGCAGACGAACCGGCAAGAGCAATGATCTTGTCATACAAGTCCGGCTTCACCGTGTATTGCTGGTGCGGCTCAATACCGATTTTGATTCCGCGCGGCTCGGCAATGAGCGACGCTTCCTTGAGGACGTATTTCATGTAGGCAAAATCTTCCTCTTGCGTTGTCCACGCCTGTTTGGGACCTTCGTCGGTGCAGACAACGGGGGCTCCACATTCTGCGGCGAAGCGTACCGCCTGTTTGAGATAGTCGGTCGAGGCATCCGGTTTGCAGAGCGGGCAATGTGCCGACAGAGCGGAAGGCTTAACCCGGTGCTGTTCGCAGGCCTTGCGGATACGCATTGGGTCGTCCCACATGGAGACACTGTGAAAATATCCTGCTTCGCTGAGCAGTTCGCGTCCCCAGTGGACCATTGGCTCAACGAATTCGTAACCGAGTTTTGCTGCTTGGGCAACGCCCCATTCAAACGGTTTGTCTTCGTGGCGGACATATTCCATATTCACGCCGAGCAAAATTTTTCCCATGATATTGTTTTCTCTGTTTGGATTCTTTGCGGTACATTGTACACGAAGGGAGCAAGCAAAGTAAGCCGGGAGAGCCGAGGATGCAACTCACCCGGAGATTACGGCGGAGTAGGATACCCAACGGAGCCGCAATCGGATTGCGATCACAGAACCAGTATCGTCAGATAGGAACAACAGCCGGAATGGAGAGCAGCGAAATGACGGCAAAAAGAACCGAGGAACTGCCCACGAAGATTGCAAAATATAAAAAGCAACAATTAAAAACAAGAGGAATTAGTTCACGGATTTCACAGATTTTTTATGTTTGTGGAAAATCTGTGTCAATCTGCGCAATTTATGGATGAATTATTTTGCCTAATTTCAGACTTTGCAATCCTCGTGGGGACTGCGCTGCGCTCCGTCCCCGGCTCGTTGGCTTCACATCATCCCCCCTGCTCCAACAAGGCAATAGTCCCGTTCTTGGCAGAATTGAAAAAGAAAATCGAGACAACAAGGTAAGCCAGAGATACCAAACCGCCAAGAATGGCTGTTATCGGATGTCCCGCAAGACAAACCATTATCCAGTTAACAAGCCAAAGAATGGATGTCGTTAATCCTAACACCCCATTGACTTGATAGTGCGTTCCATGCCGCTGAAGCATCTTGTTCATATCTTCCCCCAACCCTTTGAACGCCACGAAGCCCCAGTAAAAGTTGAACAAAGGAATGAAGCAAAGTCCGACGGCTTTGCCCGGCGTGGTGCGGGCGAGGTCTCTGGGAACCAGTTTCCATAACTGATAGAGCAGCATGTACATAAAAACCGTTCCGACAATTACAAGGGGATAAGCGATCATCATTATGAGCATCGCGGCTGAAAACATCGCTCCACCTCCCGCCGACAATTCAGCATCGGGTGATGGTTTTGCCGCCGCGAGTGCACCCAGGAGTATCGACGGCAATACCATCATTGCCACTCCCCCTGCCATACAAATCCAAAATACCATGAAGTAAATGTTGAGTTTTCTACTCAAGGCATGCGATGGAGCACCAGCACCGCCCGTCGATTGGAATGCCGACATGATATTTGCCATCGTTCCACCCATACCGATACCGCCGGTCAGTCCGGTTCCGCATTTGATACAGACGACCTGTTCGGGATTGAGTGCCACCCCACACTGGCGGCAAAACTTTTTGTGTCCGGCCGGTCTTGCCCCGCATGACATACAAGCAACCGCTTGTGCGCCGATGGAGTTTCCGCAGTTGGTGCAGAACAGATTGGCAGTCGGCAACGGTGCTGGTGCCGCCTGTGGACTCGTCGGTATAATGGGGACAGGAGTAGCGATGTACAGATCGTCCGCTTCGGGCGGTGTCTGTTCGGGCGGCGGTTCAGGAAATTTTAATCCTTTTACATCCTTTGCCAGTCCGGTTCGTCCATTGGGGTCTTCGACGAACGTTTCCCGAACAACCGTTCCTTCCAGAACAAGTTGTTTGAGTTCTCTACTGGTGAGGGGACCAATCTTTTCTTTACTGTCGTTAAAATAATGCCAAGCCATTTTTGGTTTCCTTTCTTATTGTGAGGTTATTCAAAGTGCATCCGTCATTGCGCTGCGCTCCATTCCGGCTTTTGTGAACATGAACAAAAGCCGGAATGTTTTAATAATTATTGGGGGAAGTGCAATGATGGTACTCTCCTTCGTTACAGGGTTATTCCAATGTCCAAATTTGTGCCGCTCCGGCTGTTTGACTCGCCCCATCTTCGCTACTCCAGTCGAAAATCCCAATTGCAACTTTTTTTCCGTCAGGAGAAAAAACGGCATTGCCGAATTGACCTATATGCAAGAACTTATGCAGTTCCCTGCCTGATTCGGCATCCCAGATTCGGGTAACGCGATGTGGGATTGTTGTTGAACTTCCCGGCGCAGGTATCCGGTCAGTGCCTGTTGCAAGAATCTTCTTTCCGTCGGGGGAAAATCTCGCTAAACGGATGAGGTAATTTTGACTCGTCAATCTTCTCAATTCTCTTCCCGACTCGGCATTCCAAACCCGAATGTCAAGAAGATGATAAACTAATAATTTACTTCCATCGGGAGAATAGGTGCTTCTGTGGGTGCCATAAATGCTATCCTCTTTTCCAAGTGTTCGTAACATTCGTCCTGACACGGCATCCCAAATTCGCACTTCACTTTCACCCGGGATTCCTACTGTACCCGCAATTTTTCTTCCATCAGGCGACAAAACAGCTCCGTCTACCGGCAACTTCAACAGTTCTTTTCCCGAATCGACATCCCAAACTTGAATGAAAATCCCATCAAACCCTCCTGCCGTAAGAATTTTTGTCCCGTCCGGCGGGAAGAAGGCGGACCAAAAGAGAGAATCCCTCCTAGCAACCTGTTCATGTCCTTCCAACTCCAATATCATCAACACCTGTCCCGTCTCGATACTCCAAAGTCGGGCGGTTCCATCATTGCTTACTGAGGCAATTCTTTTTCCGTCAGGCAAAAAGGCGGCACACATGACAGGCTTTGTATGTCCTTCTAATTTATGTAATACTCTTCCTGATTCGGCATTCCAAAGCCGAACAGTGGTGTCGCTGCCAGCGGTAACGATATTTTTTCCGTCTGGCGAGTAGGCAACCGTCAATATTACGGTGGTGCCGGACTGCTCGTGTCCCTCAAACTTTTGTAATTCCCGACCTGACGCGGTATCCCAAATTCTAACAGTGGTATCGTTGCTTGCAGTAACAATCTTCGTTCCATCGGGCGAAAAGGCAATGGCGGGAACGCCTGCGGTATGTCCCCGGAGTTGAATGGCTTTATAGGTGTTCTCTACCCGTTGCCGTTCCGCCGCTACTTGATTCCATGCCTCCTCTCTCCGCCGCTCTTCCGCTAATCGTGCTTGTTCAGCGGCTTCACGATCCGCTTTTTCCTGATTAAATTGGTTCAGCAATGCACTACGGTGTCCTCGTGCTTCCGCCTTTTGCAACCAGTCGAGCGTCTCTTCGGCACTTTGCGGCACCCCCTTGCCGAGATGATAGCACACCGCAAGTTGGTACAGTGCTTTGGCATCCCCGTTCTCGGCGGCTTTGCGGAACCACGATACCGCTTCGGCGGCATCAATCGCCGCTCCGTCGCCATAGCGGTGAGTTTGCGGGTAAATTCTCCTGTTGTTACCGGTACCCGATGTAATAGAGGTTGTAAATTCTACCGCACCGCGATAGTACATGCCGAGTACGTACTGCGCCTCGGCATGTCCCTCTTCGGCGGCTTGACGATACCATTTTAGTCCCTCCGCTTCCGACACTGCGTTTCTGGTCATAGGAGCCCAGTCTGCACTTGCAGCGGTGTCTCCGTCCGTTGCTTCCGGTATCAACCAGAAGAATCCGCCGGAATTGTTTACTCCAAAATACCGCTTGCCGAGACTGAAATAATGTTCGACAAGAGCGTCTTTTACCGCTGCGTTTCCTTGCTCTGCCGCTTTACGAAACCAATTTACCGCTTCTGTAGGGTCTCTAGGAACGCCGAGTCCGCGATAGTAACATTCACCGAGTTGCCACTGTGCTTGGGCGTGTCCTTGCTGGGCGGCTTTGCGCATCCAGTTGACCGCCTCTGCCCTGTCTTGGGGAACACCTGAACCAAAGAGGTAGTAGAGTGCAAGGTTTAGTTGTGCCGTTGCGTGTCCTCGTTCAGCGGCTTTGCGATACCAATTCGCGCTAACGGTTAGGTCTTGGGGCACTCCTGCGCCGAGTGCATAACACATGCCGAGCAAGATTTGTCCTTCGGGCACGCCTCTATTGGCTGCGCGTTGCCAGACCTCGAAGTTTTCCGTTCTCTTCGTTTCAAAGTATTGGAGTGCAGTTTGCACTTGTTGCGGAGTAAGCGAAACATCACCGAAGAATTTGTACGAATACTCAGGAGCGAGGTCTGTTTCGTGTTCGACAATGTCTCGCATGTCGTTTCGTGCGGTGACTCCGACGTTGTGCCACTCCAAAACGTAAAAGCATCCGCTCAAAAAAGGCAACGTGAGAAGGCAAAGCAGGAATGTCAGGAAACGTATATGTGTTTGCATAGTTTATTGATGGTTGGTGCCTTGGCAGTTAAAAATTATCACTTTTCAAAGGTAGGTTGCCGACCGGCGGTCGGCAACGTGCGGTACTCCGCACTGGAATTTCCTGGTCGGCTATCGCTGACGCAACCGCCCGACGGTCGGTTGCCTACCTGTCCGCTCCAACTATGAAACGTGCCGACGGACTGATACTGTATCCCAAAGGTTTATTGCAAGCCTTGCCAATAAACCGGTATCGTGTTACAATCAGGGGGAATAGGGATACTTTGAGGATCTTGACGAATGGAGAGCGGAAACAGCGGCGGCGAAAAAAGCACTATCTTTAATTATACCGATCAGGAAAAACCTCGGTCGTCGAGAGTGTCGCAGGCTCTTATCATCACTGCCGCAACGATCATTATTTTGGCAGGAGTCAAGGTGTCCAGCGTACTCGTCGGTCCCATGCTCCTCGCTCTCTTTATCGCTATCATTCTTCTCGTACCGCTCCGCTGGTTGCAAGTACACGGCTGTCCTAACTTTCTGTCCTATCCCATTGTGCTGGGTATTACGATAGCCCTGTTCGCCGGTGTTACCTATTTTGTCGGTCAGACATTGAACGATGAAGTCAGAAAAATTCCAGACTACCGAGATCAATTTGTCGAGAAGTACGCCGCCCTCGAATCGCAGTTTGAACAGTATGTCGAGCGGCTCGGCTTTGTGATTGGTGAGTTAGGACAAAGAGTTCCGCCAGACGAAGAGGAACCTGTCGAGGAGGAACCTGTCAAAGAACCCGCACTGGACGAGCCGGTAATGCCGAACCCGGTTACACCGGAGATACCTCCAGTGGTGCTTCCCAAACCGGAAACAATCAGCGAAGGTAACGAAGACAGAGAAGACGGAATGGACACAGAGTCCGACGAAGATGTCGAAATAGAAAACGACCCTGCTGATATTTCCGAAGTTCCAATAGAAATAGGAGAAGTATTTGTAAGAATTGGAGTCATAGAACAACAAGACTCGTTGCCCATTGCCCTTAACCCATCGGTTGTTGCCTACTGGATTGCCCGGGTGATGCACTACCTTCAAGGCGTACTCGGCGGGGCTTTTCTCGTTCTCCTGTTCACGATCTTTATGCTCTTTGAAGCCGTGCACTTTCCCAAAAAAGTCAATCGCGCCTTCGGGGCAGACGGTCCCCTCAATATTGGACATTTACACCACATTGCCGAGGAAATCCGGCGCTATCTGTTTTTGAAGACGTTGTCCAACTTGATGTCCGGCAGTGCGGCAATGTTTGTCTATTGGATGTTCGGCGTACCAGGTGCGCTCTTTTGGGGGATCATCGCCTTCTTTATGTACTATATTCCGAATCTTGGAGGAACATTAGCGGCGGTGATACCGGGCATCTTGATCTTCATGGTGGCGGACATTTACACAGTACTGCTTTATGTTCTTTGCTTGCTCACCGTTGAATGCACGATTGCCTACGGGATCGAACCAAAACTACTCGGTCATGGATTACGCCTTTCGACATTGGTGATCATTTTGTCGCTGTTCTTTTGGGGGTTTCTGCTCGGACCGATTGGCTTGTTCCTTGCGGCTCCGCTGACAGTGATGATAAAAATCATTTTGCAAGCATTTCCTGAAACAAGATGGTGTGCCATCTTTTTGGACGGCGGACGAGAAAAACATTGATCTGCACAGCAGATTGTCGATGGATATACCGTAACCGGGACCCAATGGGGCTTTTTCACGCCGTTGTTGCTATAATCCGCATCCAAAGGAGGCAATGTCTATACTCCCTGATTTCAATCGGAGATAAACCGTCCGCATAGAGTTCGGTAAATCTTGCACTTGCGGCACCAATTTTTTTGTGCTAGACTTATCGCACGTCATCCGCTGACCGCCCGTTCTCCCGACCGATGATCGTTCCCCTGCACGAATTGGAACCCAATCAAGAAGCAGATGTTTTCGTCCTGCTCGCCGAAAAGGAACTCTCAAAAACAAAAAAGGAAGGAAAACCCTATTATTGGGTAACGTTTCGCGATGCCCTGCGGGAAATACGCTTTCCCGTCTGGTCTGATACCGCCCTCTACAAAGAAATCAAAAACCTCAAACAGGGAACCTACTGCAAACTTCGGGCAGTCTATCGAATCACCACGTACGGTCCGCAGTTGGAAATCCACAAAATACGTCCCGTCGAAGACGCAGATGCCCGAGACGGATTCAATCCGGTACTGCTCCGCCCTGCCGCTCCGATAGATGCCGACGTAATGTTCGACGATCTCCAAAAATTGACAGAAAAACAACTCGGCAAAGGAACTCCCTTGTTCCAACTGGTTACAAAAATACTCAAAGAGTACCGGCTGGCACTGTTAACCGGCGTGGCAGCACGGAAACATCACCACAGTTACGTCGGCGGATTGCTGGAACACACTCTTTCCGTTGCGAAAATTGCCGTCGCTCTGGTCGATCATTACCATGATATGTATCCTGACCGGAAAAAGGACATTTCCCGGCCGCTGACGATTGCCGGCGCGATTTTGCACGACATCGGCAAGGTTCGGGAATACGAACCGCAACTCGGTTCGCGGCAACATTCGGTGGAAGGAGAACTGATTGGACATGCCATTCTCGGCAGGGACATTGTTCGGGAGGCGGCACAGGGATTGAAAATAGAGCAGTCGGAGCAGACGCATTTGGAACATATTATTATTGCTCATCAGCGTTTTTCCGATTGGGGTGCTGCCAAACCGCCGATGTCTTTGGAGGCGATGATCGTTCACCATGCCGATTCGTGTGATGCGCTGCTCGGCAATTTTTGGACGATCTTTTCGCAGGATTTAACGGAACATACGATTACCGGCAAGAAAAATACGCTTGGTTATCCGTTACTCAAACCGCAGTAGTGCCGGGTGTGTCCAAATTTTGGGGGTACTATACTGTAAGATGCCAATGGTTGCACTTTGTTCTTTGTGAATCTTTGTGCCTTTGTAGTTAAAAAAGGATTGACCACAAAAACACAAAGGGCACAAGGGAAATACGAAGGGGGAAAGGTAAATTATTGCCGTGCCGCAGCATATTTGTCTTGAATACGCTCTGCAAGAGCGCAATGTCCCCATTAAAACTTGATTGTCGGCTAACAAGGTTCAAAATCCTTCGCCCCGTGTTTGCACAGCGGACAAATATAGTCGTCAGGTAACACATCCCCTTCGTATAGGTAACCGCAGATCTTACAGACGAACCCCTTTTTCTGCTCCTTCGCCGCAGGCGGTGCCGGCTTGATGTGGTCAAAGTAATACTGATATGTAACACTCGGCTCATTAGACAACACAAAGGCTTGCGTAATGTCAGCAATAAACAATGTATGAGTACCGCAGTCAAGCGATTCCATTACCTTTGCCGAAATCACTGCGTTGGTGTATTGCGTTAAATACCGAATACCATTGGCAGCGCGCGTAACGTCCGCATCTCCGGCAAACTTGTCCGTGTCCCTGCCGCTATGGAAGCCAAACTGTTCCACGATACGGAAAGGCATACTCTCGGTCAAAATGGAGAGAGTGAACTCGCCGGTCTTGACGATCATGTCATGCGTGTGATTGACCTTGTTCACGGTTACGGAAATGTGCATCGGCGACTCCGTCAACTGGGCAACTGTATTAACAATACATCCATTGTCTTTGTTGCCGTCTTTCGCGGTCAACACGAACAAGCCGTAGGACAACTTGAACAAGGTTGCCGGATCGACGGTCGGTGCCACCGAAACATTTCCGTCTCTTTTTTCTGTATCGGCTATCTGACTTGAAGGGAAGGTCGCAACAATCGCTTTCGTCATTGAATCAATCTCTTCCAGTTGCGCCTCCTTGAGACTCGATTTGATACGGAGGGTGTTATCGAGGATCGTGACGTTTTTGCATTTCTCGAATTTTTTTCGGATCAATCCGCCGCTGGTCGCCGCCCAGGATCCGTTTTCGATAATCGCTATCGTACGGTTTTGGATATTGTGCGCCGTCAGATCGTTGATCAGTTCATCCATCGAAATAAATATCCCCGCATTGTACGTTGTCGAGGCGAAGACAAAATGACTCCATCTGAATGCCGCCGAAACGATGATCGACGAAGGCGTTACCGAAACATCGAACATCACCGTCTTGATTCCGTTGTCCCGCAACCGGCAGGCAAGGATTTCGGCAGCGTTTTCCGTATGTCCGTACACCGAGGCGTAAGCGATCATGACTCCGTACTCTTCCGGCTCATAAGTGCTCCAAAGTACGTATTGGGAAATAATATCGTTCAGATTTTTCCGCCACACAAAGCCGTGTAGCGGACAGATGGTTTCGATGTCCAAGGCGGAGACTTTATTCAGGAGCGTTTGAACCTGCGGTCCATATTTTCCGACGATGTTCGAGTAATAACGCCGCGCTTCGTCCATGTAATCTTTTTCAAAATCGACTTCGTCGGCAAACAGCGCGCCGTTGAGGGCTCCGAAGGCTCCGAAGGCATCCGCAGAGAAGAGGATCTTGTCCGTCGAATCGTACGTTACCATGACTTCGGGCCAATGTACCATCGGTGCCATGAAAAAACGTAAGGTATGTTTACCGGTTTCCAACGTGTCGTTTTCCTTGACGACCAGCACGCGGGAGTCGATGTCGAAGTCATGAAACTGCTTGATGAATTCGAGAGTTTTGGCATTGCAGACGATTTTCATTTGGGGAAATTTGTCTGCCAGTTCCCCCATCGCGGCGGAATGGTCGGGTTCCATGTGCTGTACGATGAGGTAATCAAGTTTTCGTCCGCCGAGTACGTGGGCGATGTTCTCCATAAACCGGTGCCGCACTGCTTTATCGACGGTGTCGAACAGTACGGTTTTTTTGTCCATCAAGAGATAGGAGTTATAGGATACGCCGTCGGGTACGGAGTAGACTCCTTCAAACATCGCCAATCGCCGATCATTTGCGCCGACCCAGAGGAGGTCGTTGGTAACTTTTTTGATGCAGTACATATCATCTCCATTGTACGCTTTCTGACGCAAGATGCAATCCCGAACAGTACAGAACCGGGAACACTGGCAGTCCGCTAACAAGTATTTTTTGAATTTTTTGTTTTTGTTCCTTTTTTTTCCGAACATTCCTTCCTTTTTCACGTAGTAGATGAAGAGGCGAAATGGTTTCGCCCTTTTTTTCCACTCACGGAGGT
>Ga0099364_10012043_pt1 | contig 11721 bp, 10 predicted proteins | sample TergutTh196P3_FD_73070 | JGI IMG/M metagenome (GOLD analysis project Ga0099364, IMG submission 73070) | Microcerotermes parvus P3 segment gut microbial communities from Pointe-Noire, Republic of the Congo - Th196 P3 | ecosystem: Host-associated > Arthropoda: Insects > Digestive system > Gut ...
AGAATTACTGCAGTATTATATCCATACGGGTAAGTCAGACAGTTTCGGACAGTTGTATGACCGCTACATTCCGCTTGTATATGGCGTATGCCTCAAATACCTGCGCGATGCCGATGAAGCCCGTGATGCCGTAATGCAACTCTTCGAAGACCTGTTGCCCAAAGTACCGCAATATGAAATAAAAGTATTCCGGACGTGGCTTTACAGAGTCGCCCAAAACCATTGTTTACAAATACTTCGCGAAAAAGAACGCACCATTCAGGTAGAATTACACGCTGATTTTATGGAATCGGACGAAATTTTGCATCTATTAGATGAAGACGGGGACGAAGAAAATGAGCGGACACATGCATTACGCAAGTGTATGGAAGCATTGCCTGAGAATCAACGCATATCGGTTACGCGGTTTTTCATGGACGAAATGTCGTATGCCGATATTGTTGAACTGACAGGCTATTCGTTGAAGAGTGTGAAAAGTTATATTCAAAACGGAAAACGTAATTTAAAGATTTGTATCGAAAAAAATAGTATTATCTGATGAATCTGTTGGCATACATACAAGGGAAACGCAAAGGCAAAGAGGCGCATCGCATTGAGAAAGAAGCGATGCGAGACCCTTTTCTGGCGGAGGCGTTGGAAGGCTACGACGAAGTGAAAGCTGATCATGCCGGACGGATAGCCCGTCTGCGTAATTGTATGCCTTCATCAGTCCGGAGCGCCGTACAGCAGAAAATGTACATTGGGATTGCAGCGAGTCTGTTGTTTTTTCTTACGGTAGGAGGGTATTTCCTGCTGAACAAAAAGCCGGAAAATTTAATTGCCATGAGCGAGTCTTATAAACAGATTATAACGGAGGAAGAAATAGAAATGACATCCTCAATCGAAACGCCTTCCCCCCCTCCTCCAAATTATTTGGCTGAAGATGAAAGAGAAACAGCAACCCAGAACGAGTTGAGACAGCGACAATCCGTTGCCCCGACTGCCCCCGTTTCCTCTGTTTCCCCCGTCATTTCCGCACAGGTACAGGCTGAAATAGTTGTCGTTGTGGAGGATGAGGAAATGGAGGTCGTTTTGGATGCAGCGATCGTAGCCGCCCGGGTTGCTGAAACGGAAGAAATGGGAGCGGGAGAAATTGGGGAAACGGGGGTAGATGAGAGCAAGTCGGTGGTAGCCACCCGTGCGATGCGAAGTGAAATGGCAAAAGAACTTTTAACACCTGAGCCTCAGATTGGCATGGAAGCATACGAGAAATACTTGAAAGAAATGCTTATACCCCTGAAAAAGGAGGATTGCGTTCAAACTACAGGTGTGGTCGAAGTCGAATTTACGGTAAAAGGAGGAAAACCATCTGATTTTATTATCAAACAAAGTTTTTGTGACGCCGCTTCCAAAGAAGCCATCCGTTTGATTGAAAACGGTTGTCCATGGATCGGAGAAGACGGCAGAAAAGTAGCGTTGAAGGTTAATTTTTGATTTCTTCTTCTTTGCTGTGCCGGTGGGGAATTTGCACACATCTGACATCAATGATTTCTCCCTTGTTGACATTCACACCATATTCCTTAAGGTATCCATCAAACTTTTCCATCAATTTTGTTTCCAAATCGTTCTTTTTTAATTTGTTTTGAAAAGATCTGATGGTGGCGGCCTTGGGGATGCGGTCGCCGCTCGACAAACCTAAAAACTCCTTAAAACTCAAACGGTCATTTATCTGAAATTCCGTCTGTTTGTCGTTCAGCTGATAGAAATATTTGAGCATAATGATCTTGAACATCAGGACTACATCAAAAGGTCGGCATCCCGCCTTGCTTTTCTTGGTGAGATTGAGCATATTCGCCTCAAGTTCAGGCCTAAATATTTCAAAGTCTATCGCTTTACGAATCTTTTCCAATGGATTGCCAAGTTTCGACAACTTTGCTGAGATTTCTTCTTTGTCGAACAGGCCGATTCGTCCTTTTTGTTTATACTTGATTACCGGCATAATTGTGGATTTGTTTCATTAATAAAGTTACATATATATACATTTTTTTCAAAATTCAGGTGATTCGTTGTTGTCTGGCATTTTGCCATTTTAATCTATTTCCAGGTTAAACTCATCTTTTAATTTGGATAATAAGGGATTAAGGTTGTTCAGGAATTCAAATTTTTCGGTTGAAGTGTATATTGGTTTTTTTTCATTCGTTTCGTCGATGCGGATGTGCATTTGAATTTGTTCATTTTTTAGTTGTGTTCGCAGTATTTTTAATAATTCGATGCTGTTGCTGATCAATTCCTCTTGTTGTGCAGGATTAGAAACCATCACTTCAAATTTGCATTGATCCAATACTACGGGTTTGCAATGGCGCATTGTGTTTTTGAGATGTGCTTTCTCTTCGAGTGTTTCGGCAAAAGCATCCCAACATCGTATCAAATCGTCAGTATTGAATGGCGTTACAAGGTTGGTTGTTTCGACTGTAACTTGTTGGTTATCATTTTTTTGATCCTTTATTAAAAGGTCTTTGAGGGAAGTACTTTTAGGCGCGCGCGTTAAATTTTTGGGAATGGAAACAATGGGTTCTTTTGGCTGATTTTGTTGGGGTTCCGGTTTCTTTTCCGGAGAGGGCGTCTCAAATATGGGACGAATCATTTTTTTTTTACTGTCTTCAGATGGTGTTTGGTCAATTTCCTTTAACTGACAAAGTTGAATGAAGGTCAATTCCAATAATAATCGTTTATTGCGACTTTCACGGTACTTCAAATCACATTGATTGGCCAATTCGATTGCCTTGAAAAGCAACTTGTCAGGGCATTGTTTCGCTGTCTCAGTGTAGCGATCACGAATGGTAGCGCCTACATCAAACAATCCCAACGTACTTTCATCTTTGCATACCAACAAATCCCTGAAATGAGTGGCTAAACCTGTTATAATATGTTGCCCATCAAAGCCTTTTTCTATTATTTCGTTCAATAGCAACATACTATTCCGAATTTCTCCTTGTAAAATGGCATCTGTGATTCGGAAATAGTATTCGTAGTCGAGCACATTCAGGTGTTCGATTACAGACCGGTACGTAATGTTTCCACTTGTATAACTCACAATCTGATCAAAGATAGACAAGGCATCGCGCAATCCTCCGTCGGCTTTTTGAGCGATGATATTCAAGGCTTCCGGTTCGGCTGATATGTTTTCATTCGAGGCTACAAAGTGCAGGTGCTCTACCATGTCGGCGACGGATATGCGCGTAAAATCATAGATCTGGCAGCGTGAAAGAATAGTCGGCAACACTTTGTGTTTTTCAGTCGTTGCAAGGATAAAGATGACATAATGAGGGGGTTCTTCCAATGTTTTCAGGAAAGCATTAAAGGCTGCCGGACTTAGCATGTGTACCTCGTCAATGATATACACTTTGTATTTACCTATTTGCGGAGGAATGCGAACCTGATCAATCAGCGAACGAATATCATCCACGGAGTTATTGGATGCCGCATCTAATTCATGTATATTGAGCGAGCGTTGTTCGTTGAATGACAAACAAGATTCACATGTGTTGCAAGCTTCTCCTTCTGGATTCCGGTTGAAACAGTTAATCGTTTTGGCAAAGATCCGGGCGCATGTTGTTTTACCTACGCCCCGAGGCCCGCTGAAAAGATAAGCATGTGCCAGTTTATTATTCAGAATGGCGTTTTTTAACGTAGTAGTCAACGACTTTTGTCCTACCACACTTTGAAACGTAGAGGGGCGATATTTTCGCGCTGAAACAATATAATTTTCCATTTTTAATCTTTCCACAGACAAAGATAAGTTTTTTTTTATACTTTTGCATAAAACTCTTACACGGCTATGAATTTATTGATAAAAATATATGATCAATACCTCTCAAAGTTAAATAAATATTGGTTGGTAATTATTGTTTTCCTGATTATTACGTTTACGGTTGGGGACAGTAATTTGTATAGACGCCATACGTATGATGAAAAGATCCGGCAATTAGAGAATGAAATTGAAGAATACCGGAAAGAGATTGAAGAAAACCGGAAGAAATTAGAAGACCTGCATACGAGTCAGGAACGATTGGAACGATTTGCACGTGAAGAGTATTTTATGAAAAAACCGGACGAAGACATATTTATCATTATGGATAGATGACATACAATTGCCATTGAGATAAAAAAATAACTTCTGCGGGCATCGCTGCGGGCAGAAGTTAACCATAATAAAAAAAGATGAGGAATTCATTTTATTATTATACAAACTAATCTATAATTGCTTTCATTCCTTCCGCCACTTTGAGCAGTTCACGGTGGACTGTTTCCAAGTTGTCAATCACCCGCTCAATATTTCTGATTTCATCCACCGGCGCAAAAATAACGTTGTTATCGGGTTGTTCCTGTTGACTGTCCTTTTTGTTTTTTTTCATTTCTCTTTTTAAAATTTGAGTGAAATGCCTGCATTGAGAAAAGTATATCCATAGCCGAGTTCGGCAAAGACGGCAAGAGGTCCGGCAAAATAATAGCGGGCGCCGGCAAAAACGCCGTAGGTAAATCCGCTGCTTCCGGTATGCGTAGATGCGCCTGATTCTTTCCATTTCCATGAATGGATATTGTAGCCTGTCATCACACCGCCGTATGTATCCAAATTGTCAACAAATGCGTAATGAAGTGCGCCACGAACACCTACCAGTATATTGGTGGATGTCCATGTCGAGGAACTTGTATAGTTAAAACCGCCTAATGCGCCTATTCCCAAAGCGCTTTGTTCGTTAAATAGATTGCCGATCAGGCAACGTTCATACGCGAATGTAAAGGTTGGGAGCCTGCTAATACCGGAATATCCACTATACCAGCCTCGGTAATACGTTCCGCCTAAACCGATTCCAAGGCTTACCACATTGTCGTTTTGTTCAAAAGCGGATTCCTGAGCCGATGTATGTACGGCTATACTCAAACAAATTGCTGTAATTAAAAACAAAATCTTCTTCATAATTATTTCTTTTTTTGTGTTAGTAAATCCTTTTTATTGATGAGGCAAAAATACAGTACAAAAACATCCTGCAACACCCCCATTTGGGGGTTTTTTACTTTTCGACATGAAAAACCCCCAAATGGGGAGGGTTTAATTCACAATGATTTTTATTGTACTTGTTTTTTCTCCTTCGACAATTCGTATCAGATAGATACCTGACGGCAGAGAATAAATATCAATAATTTCTTTGGTAGAAGTGATGGTTTGGCGTAAACGTTCTTTTCCGACGACATCGAACAGGGATATTAAACCGTTGCCTGATAGACCGCTTATTGTGATTTGGTTGTCTGCGGGGTTCGGATAAGCAACCGGTTGTTGATGGAAATGATCTTCTATGCCGCTGATAATCTCTCTCGTAACATTTATTCTGTACGTTTTAAAGGTTGAACCATTTTCGGCCGTAACAACAATGTTGATCGTATTATTTCCTGCAAGCAACGGATGTTCGCCTGTTCCCTCCACTGAAGCATAAGCATCGGCTGCAGTTGCCGACACATTGATACCAGTAACGGCATTGGTTACATTTACATTGTAATTGGTAATATTGACGTTAAACCGTGGTGATAACATGCCTTGATCAATTGTCAGGTTTTGCAGATTGGCGTTATTATTTGCTGTCGTCCGACGCGACACTGTAATCGTATATGTTCTTCGGGTCGTTCCGTTTTGTGCGGTTACAACAACGGGTATTGAGTTAGTACCAACCTGAATGTTGTGATAACCAACACCCGAAACGATGGCATTGGAATCGGCTGCAGTTGCCTCTATCATTATTCCGGATATGCTGTTCGCAACAAAAACCTCATAACTTAGCCAGCTGGGGAAAAAATTCAGAACACCCGGATCAATAGAAAGAGCGCTCAAAATGGCGTTATTACTATTTCCTGCCTGTCTTCTTTCTATATCAATTTCCAAGAGATAGTCGCCTGCATCGCCCTCAAAATACGGAACAACACGAAAATAAACCGTTCCGCCGTTCACGATTACTACATTACCTTGCATAATGTCGTCAAATTCGCTTGACCAGTCCTGACCGTTTGTCGAATAGGAAAATTTGGCGTCGACCGTATAGGTTTTATTATCGTCGTTGTTGTGCAAATCATACAACAATGCGGAAAAAGTGAAATTATAACCTGTCGGCAGTTCGATCTTGTAATAGTCGATATCGGTTTCATTATGGAAATTCGACCCTTCTGTCCTTACTGTAGCTGTGTCATTTGTGAAAAATACAGGCAGGGAATAAGCCTGCGCCAATGTATTGTTAGGCTCAAACTTGTCGGGAGCGATCTGTTTTGCCCGGTTCACCGTAATCGTATATGTTTTTGAGGATGATCTGTCGGGCGTTGTTACTACTATACGGATTGTATTATCACCAATCGTAAGCCGGTGATTTCCCGTTCCCGTGACGGTTGATCCGGCATTTGCCGCAGTTGCTGAGACTGTAATAAATTCTACGTTTTCAGATACTTGTGCGGTATATGCTGTCTGATAGGAGTTGAATGTCGGTACAAGTACACCCGGAACGACGGTTAGCGCGACGAGGTCGGTATTGCCTGTTGCGGCGCTATAAATTCCGCTTAACGTTTCTGCTCCTGTGTTCAGGGGATCAAGATAGTCTTTCATCGTTTTTGTACTTCCGGCAACCGAATTAGCGTTATCCCAGTGATACCACAATTTGCCGTACCAGTTGTTACTGCCTGTGGTGCAATTAGAAGCGGTTCCGCCGGTCAATGTCCCAACCACCAACCCGGCTTGATTGAAAAGCGGCGAACCTGATGATCCGCCTTCAGTCTGACTGTATCCGCTTTGTGTCTTTGCAAAATTTACTTGCCAGTGGGCGTTGTCTGCACCCGGTCCATCTTGTCCGGTCCATCTACTACTTGTTAAAGCGGTGGTATACGTACTGATTTTTTTTACATCTCCCTTGGGATGATGGATACCTACGCCGCTTGTGGCAGTTGTATTGCGCCTGTCCCATCCGTTGTAATATACGCCGTAATCTCTGGGGATTTCGCTGTTTAATTTTAACAAAGCGCCGTCGGAACTTCCATTTATCGGCAGGTCTACTAACATCTGCGCTCCCACAATGGTTCGTGTCTCGGCAGGAGTAGTCGTTTCACATCCTTCGCTTTCATAATGAAAATAGAATACAATCTGCTCAAACGAAATCTTTGAATCATCCCAACAATGGTGGGCTGAGAGATAATAGGGCGTTAAATCCTGCGCTGTATTGTTAATGACAGTTCCTGAACACAGGTATCCCGAATTTCCTGCCGGCGCGACACTTTTGGCTACTCCCTTTTTTTGGTCTTGCCAGTTGTTTCCTTCCGGACAGTTGATATTTACCTGACAGTTTTGATTGAAGATGTTACCGATTCCATCTAATATCCCTTTGATTTGATAAACTTCCAGATAGTTATACCCGTAGCCAATGCCTGAAATACGGATATCGGGTTTCATTTCGCCCGGATATGGGGGTTCGTTGTATTCAAGGATGATTTCATCGCCGGCTACAAATTCGGTTGCGAACTTTCCATCGTTGGGATTGGTGTTGGAGGTATAGGCGCCGAGCAAATGGGTGTGGTCGGCGTTGTAAATAAAGAGTTTTCCTCCGTCAGGTATGAAAAACCGGTCGTAATACAGCATAATGGCAATCGCTTCGGGCGCTTTTATAGCCAGCCTCCATATTTTTACGCCATCAGGTAAAACCAACCATTCGCCGGCGCTTTCCATATTCAGGTCAACCGGTATAATTACCGATGTACGGAGTAGCACGCCGGCTTCTTCTGCCATTTTATCTTCCACACGCAATCTGGCAACATCAAAATTGATGGGAGTGTTAAAAGGAAATTTGGCGGAACGTACCTGTACATCTTCCTTAAATGCAAAACTTGCAGGCGTTCCTCCTTCTGCAATTTGGGCAACTACTGAAGTCGCACAAAATGATACGACTTGAAAAAGCAGGAAAGTTTTTAATAAAAACGAAAAATGTCTCATTATTACTGTCTTGTTATGATGATTTTCTTTGATGCACGTAAAGCCGACATGTTTGTGACATACCAGCTTTCTCCTTCTAATTGCTACTCCTCTCTAAAACATAAGGTTATTGTTATGTCAACAGAAATACGTCACATCGTCATTGCGAGTGGCCATTATGTTTAAAGACAAAAAACCAAATGACGTTTGGGTTTCTTGTTCCGTCATTGCGAGCCTGCGAAGCAATCGAATTGATTTTCAAGATTGCTTCGCCCTCGCCATGACGTCTTAACAGCGTAGATACGACACCAGGAAACTTACTGTTTCGTTGCGGTATGGCTGACATTGATTGCGCCAACATAGTCGGTATGTGTCTCGGAGGTGGAAAAAGTAAGGGTATTTCCAGTCAACATACCTGAGCCACTAATACCAAGGGCAATAAACGTTTGCTGGGGGATCGAAAAAGAGTTTCCATTTACAGATGCCCGGGCATTAACGTAATTATAATCCGAGATGTTAGACATGATAATCGTATTCTCATCAGTTGCAGATTTTGAAACCGTCAAGACGTAATCATCAAAAAATTGTACGCCTTGATATACAAACGAATACCTCGCATTGTATATTCCTACATACGAATCCCTTATGTCTACCTTGCTGCCTCCGTCGTCTTTACTACATCCACTGAACAAAGCCAGCGAAAACACTACACACATGGCCAACAAAATGGCCTTCCTAAATTCTAAAATACTTTTCATTTTTTTTGGTTTTTTAAATTAAACATTTTTATAAAGGTAATAAATTCTTGTTTTTTCTTTTTTGTTCTGTCATTTCACACTGCAAAAATAAAGCGTCCAAAATTCCTGCAATACCCCCATTTGGGGGTATTTTCAATCCGAACTAAAAAAACCCCCATTTGGGGGTATTTGTCCTGATGTCATACAGTTCTATTTTACTTTTAATTTTTTCAATTTGCCGATCGCGTTTTTTTCGCCTTGATCGGCTGCTTTTCGATACCATTCAATGGCTTTGTCGCGGCTTTTTACAACGCCCGTCCCCTTCTCATACATCTCTCCCAAACTGTATTGTGCGTCGGCATACCCCTGATTGGCGCTTTTTTGGTACCAGATGACGGCTTCAGGAATATTTTTCGGTACGCCTTTTGCTCCCTTTTGATACATTTTGGCTAATGTATACTGCCCTTCGGCGTGTCCTTTGTCGGCGCTCATTTTGTACCATTTCTCCGCTTCCGTAAAATTCGTGTTCTTTTTCAAAGTCGCCTTCTGAATCAGGCTCGATTTATCCACACCCAATTGATTTTGATACATATAGCCCAAGTGAAATTGTGCGTTTGCATTGCCTTGATCGGCGCTTTTCTGATACCAGTTGACTGCTTCGCGGTAATCCTGTTTGACCCCCAAGCCTGACTGGTACATCACGCCTAATTCATTTTGAGCGTCAGCATAGTTTTGTTCAACGCTTTTTTGAATCCATTTCAACGCTTCGCCGTTATCCTCGGCAACGCCAAAGCCTTTAAAATACATCAACCCCAGATAAAATTGCGCCTGCGCATTGCCTTTCTGGGCAAGGGGATTGATAAGCTGATAAAACTCGTCGGTAGATTGAGGCTTGATTTTTTCTTCATGAATCAATCTGAACAGTTTAAGCAGGCATTGCTCATCCTGTTCCATACACAGGCGATACATAATTTCGGCGCCACTGTAGTTTCCTGCTGCCGCCATATCATCGCCTTCCTTTTGTTCGTTCTGGGCAAAAAGCGCCACACCGCCAACGAAACAAATGCATACTAAAATTATTTTTTTCATCTCTAATTATTTTTTAATTGTTCAAAGTTTTAATTGTTCATAGTTTAAAGTTCAATGTTCAATATTGATGTTTTCTTGAACCTTGAACCCGTAACCTTGAACGTTATTTTACCTATATCCATCCGTATTCTCAAGATTGACGGCTATTTTCTGGAGCGAAGTATCAAAAACCACCCATCCGTTATCGTTTTTCAAGGCATAGTAGTCGTTTTTCAGACGCGCGGAGACTTGAGTGTAATTAAATTCTTCTACTACAACGCCTTCCATGTTTATTATCCCCCAACGGTTGTTTGATTTTCGTTGTACGATCATGTGGTTCGTACCCAGTTTGAAGTTGCCTACAAAATTATAGGATGCCAACCGGTCCTGCACCTCTTTTTGGTTTGTTTCGGCTGCCGCTTTTTCTTCTTCTATTGCTTTGTCGCATTCGGCTATCTTTTCATTCACAAACGTCGCCTTCTGTCTGTCTCCGTTTCGGTTGGCAAGGGTGAATGCCTGGGCATATTCTTCTTTGGCTTTTGCGTAATCCTTACTGTTATAGGCTGTTTGGGCGGTGTTCATGATACGGTCATATTCAGCCGTCCATGCAGGCGCAGTAGGAGTTACAGCCGTTGTTGCCGGGGAGGCGACAATTGTTTGAGGCTCCGGTTCAGGGTCTGCCGGAGGAATTTCTATGATGTTTGCTTCATCAGTATGCTCAAATTCTTCGTCTGGCATCTCTACTACAAACGAAGGATCATCTATCATGCTTTGCGTAAGTTCATCCGGTCTGTTCGCAGGTGTACGATTCAAATTCATTCCGATCAAGACTGCTGTACAGATCAATCCCGCACCCAATACGCCGGCTATCGCCCACTTGGTTTTCTTCGACTGCAACGCTGAAGAAATCAATGATGAGGATTGTTTCTGTTTCATGGATGTCATAACGATTTTCTCTCCCTTTAAACGCTTGTCAGCCCACTCGGCAACCTGTTGAGCGACTGGTCTTTCCCACGGTTCTTTATGGAGGCAGCGAATGATTATCTCTTGCAGTTCCTTTGACCATTTGCCGGGTATATTCGGGATTTCTGCACCGCTTTTCTGCATCAATCCACCGTTTTCACCAAAAGGCAAATCTCCGGTAAGCAGTTCGAATAGTGTGACTCCCATTGCCCATATATCGCTTGCTTTGATGGGTATGTTGTCTTTTCCAAAGCGTTCGGGCGGCATGTAAGCCATCGTGCCGCCCGATTTGGCGCTGCTCATCATGCTTTTGCGCAATGTGCTGCGTACTTTGGTGCTGATGCCGAAGTCGGTAATCTGGTAATTCCCGATATGATCTTTCAAAACATTGTCGGGCTTGATGTCCTGATGAATAATGGGTGGCTCCTGCTCATGCAAGTATGCCAGACCGTCTGCCACATCGTGCATGAAACGCCATGCTTCTTCTTCGGTAATGGCGCCGACAAGTTTACTGGCAGAGCCTTGCTCGCTGTATGGCATCAATAGATAGGGTGAACGTTCGCATACATCGAAATATGCAGGATGCAGCAGATGAGTATGATTGAGATCGAACACCAACTCAAATTCGCTGCTGAACAGTTGTACGCCGTCTTCGTCTAAACCCGACCCGGGCGCATACACTTTCAACGCCATCCTTTTGTTTCCTACTTTGGTGTCTTCTACTAACCAGACTTCCGAAAAACCGCCGCATCCTAACAGTTTTTTCAACAGATAGCGGTTGTCAAATAATATGTCTTCTTGAAGTTGCATAACTGGAATAGTTTAATTTTGTTTTTTTACATTTATATAAATTCATTGTGAGGTTTAATCCTGTTAGGGATACAATATTGGTAGAAAACAGATTCTTGTGCAAATGGACGTGCCGTCAGGTACATAATATTTTTCCTGCATATCACGTCCCTAACGGCTTCTACCAAT
>Ga0099364_10012044_pt1 | contig 11721 bp, 9 predicted proteins | sample TergutTh196P3_FD_73070 | JGI IMG/M metagenome (GOLD analysis project Ga0099364, IMG submission 73070) | Microcerotermes parvus P3 segment gut microbial communities from Pointe-Noire, Republic of the Congo - Th196 P3 | ecosystem: Host-associated > Arthropoda: Insects > Digestive system > Gut ...
ATATATGTCGTAGCAATTCTCGTTTTTCCCGAAAAAACAGTAACCTCCGTCCCTAATATTCTTTTTAACATGTCAACCGTTTCATAAGTATCAAATCTGACACCGGCGGAAATTACTCCTATCAAGATTCCATCTGTGTCATATACGGGCGCCCCTGTACGGACAGAAACTTTTACAACAGTACCCGATTCATAATATGAAGATACTTTACCATCAATTGCATCTATAACATTCTGCTGATTGGTAACAGAATCTCCGTAAAATTCTGTCTCGTGAGTTCTAGCCAGAACGATTCCATTTTGATCGCTAATAGTGTAATAATTGACCTGATATAAACTGTAAGTACTGGTAAACAGGTTAATAATTTCATCTCTATCGCGTTCGCGGATTGCATTAATGACATCCGGGTTTTGTGACATCGAAACAGCCGCTGCTCTGGAATTGTTTTTGCTAGTTTCAAGCCTTAGATTCAAACTATTAATATTTGATGTCAATTTTTCATTTACAAGAAACCTGCTAAAATCCATAAACCTTACAGACATACGGATATTTAACAGAATTATGATAAAAACTATAACAATAAAAATTATAAAAGTAAGATTTTTTTTGATATTAATCTTCCGCACTTACCAACCCTCCTAAATTCAGAATAACAATTTAAACTCTGTCATTCTGAGTGCTGAAAAAGAATCCTTTTTCCAGTATCTGTACAATATTATCAAAGTCACTATGCAGTAAAGATTCCGCCATAGTATTCAACAGCTCCCTTGTCTGCTGCGACCATCTTTTCCCGCGCAGTTCTTCAAGCGCCGCATCCGCAGAACCCTCGTCATATTCCGCGCACGCTGTCTTTATTAATTCTAGCTTTTCTAAAAGATATTCCCGGTCTTCGTCTTCGGATGCGTTTTCATCCCTGCCCTTTAACGTTAATTCCTCTACCACAGTGCGCAGCAAATCGACAAACGCGGGCGTTTCAGACGCTATAGCTTCAATGTTTCCCGCACGCGCAGACTCCTCAAGTTTTAATGCTATAGCAGACAGTTCCGCCCTGCCGATGTTCGCAAGCGAACTTTTCATGCCGTGCACATGTATTGTATATGCACGTATATCGTTTTCATCATAAACGCCGTTCTTCCCTATGACTGCTTCCAATACCGCAAGGGATTTATTTGCATCGCGCACAAAAACCTCGGCGAACACCGCATCTACGCCAGCTGCCGGTTCCGCTTCTACAGCAGGCTGTTTTGCCGCCTGCCGCCTTGCTTCCTCTACCGCTTCCGGCGGATATTTGTCGCGGATCAGTTTGATTAAAACAATATTCATCTGGCGCATATCGATCGGCTTTGAAAGAAAATCGTCAAAACCGTTTTCAAGAAATATATCCGCCTGTCCGGCTACGGCGTTCGCCGTCAGCGCCACTATCGGATGCTTGTAGCCCGCATCACGAATGTGTTTTGTCGCTTCAATGCCGTCCATGCCGGGCATCATGTGATCCATAAAAATTATATCGTACACATTTCCGCTTTTAACTTTTTCTATCGCTTCAAACCCGCTGTTAGCAGAATCCAATTTCAAGCCGTAAGGAGCCAAAAGCCCTCTTGCGACATAAATATTTGTCTCAACATCGTCTACAATCATTACGCTGCCGTAGGGCATCGGCTCCCGCGCAATCTGCAGCCGCCTCATCTGCGACCTGCTGCTCGTACGAAACCTGTGTAGGTTTTCCGCCATTTCACTGCCCAGCACGCCGGAGTTTACCTTGCCCTGCAAAATATATACGGTAAATGTAGTCCCTTTGCCAGGCTCGCTTTCCACTAAGATTTCCCCGCCCATCAGCCGTATCAGATTGCGCGTAATGCTCATGCCCAGACCGGTGCCTTCCGTTGTACGGTTCGCCTTCATATTAAAACGCGAGTATTCATCAAACAGTTTTGATACCTGATCTTTTGTCATGCCCTGGCCCGTATCGCTCACTTTAAAAATCAATGTGATTTTGCTGTCGTCTCCTTCGATATCCGGTTCGCACGAAACCGATAACTTAACAATCCCTTTTGATGTATATTTAAATGCATTAGAAAGTACGTTATTCAACATTTGCTTAATGCGCAGTTCGTCTCCCAATAAGACAGCCGGTAGATTTTCATCTGCATAAAGTTCAAAATCTATAGGCTTACTCCCAATCCTCATCATATTGAGCTGTGCTGTATCACAGATCATGCTCGCTATTTCATAATTATCTACGACCAGCTCCAGTTTGCCGGCTTCAATTTTTGAAAAGTCCAGAATGTCGTTAATTATGCCCAGCAGCATGTCTCCAGAAGCGTAAATCTTTTCAAGCGCAGTTTTTGTCTCTGTATCAAGACTGGTGTTCAAAAGCTGAATCTCGGTAATGCCCAATATCGCATTCATTGGAGTGCGTATCTCGTGGCTCATCGTGCTAAGAAATGCGCTCTTGCTGATATTTGCAGCTTCGGCTTCGTTTCTGGCATTTTCCAAATTCGTAAATGTTTTATTTAATGAATTGAAAAAAACAAAAGCGATTACAATGATAGTGGCAAATATCAGCATGATGATTAAAAGCACTCTTTCAATTAATAAAGAAATTGCCCTCATTGCAATATCTTTATCCTTCAACGTGATAACAGACCACGATTCTGAATAACCGGGCATTACTATAGAATCGTAACTTGCATAATAGGTTGCGCCATTTTCTTCGATAATTTCCAGACCGCTGCTTCCTGACATAACCGAGTCAATTACAGCTTTAAATCCGTCAGATATAAAAAATTCTTCTTCATGAGTAACGACACTCCCATCTGGATTTAAAAGCGCATTTCCAAATTCATCCAATGTAGGAACGGTATGGATTAGTGTTCTATAATTTGTAAGAGATTTTAACATTTCGCTGTCAGGATGAGCAATGACAACGCCCTTCCCGTCCATAATAAAGGAATAACGTCCGTTATCATAATCTGCAAATTGTTCTGCTAATGACTGAAGATACTCAAGACTAATATCCACACCCAAGACCCCTATCATCTGAGAGTCTTTATACATTGGAATATAAACTGCGGTACAGGGCTCGCCTGTAGCAATTGAATAATACGATTCATAAACGAAAGGCTGCTTGTGCTCCATTATTTGTATAAACCACTGGCGGCTGCTGCGGTCGCCTAACGTTCCGCTGGAACGCGCAATCTGCATTCCATCTGTTTCTTGGATGTAAAGCAACTCAAGATAATTATTGCGTTCCACAGAACTTGCAAGTATCGGCGTTAAAATTTCTCTGTCCATTGTCAGGATGCTTGGGTTAACCGCAAGTTCATAACTCAAGTTAAAAGCTCCCTCCATAAATGCGCTAACGGTCTGCCGTATAGAGGCTGACATCCGGCTTGCTTCACTTCTGATTTGATTGTCATAAGCTTGCGTTAAAAAATACAGAGTTATAAAAGGGATTATTGTAAGCAAAACCACAATCAAAAAGATAGAAAAAATAAAATTTCTTGTTATACCGGTTTTCTTCCGTTTACTATCGGCTTGACTTATCATAATATCGTGCTTCATTTTAATATATGAATGTGTTTTAGTATAGGTGTATAAGAAGCAGGAAAAGTGTATAATCAGAATATGGAAAAAGAATATACAGACCAACTTGAAAAAATTGAGAAAGAACTTGAGCGGTGGCTTCCCGGGTATCGCGGGTCAGGATTGGCTTCATTTGAGGCAACATCGGCGAAATCCATCTGGGCAGAAAGCCAGTTTAATAAAGTGGTAAAAGAACTTAGCGATGAATCTTTACGGGTCCTTCTTGCACCGGGGAAGGACATGATATCAAGAGGAGGCAAACGCTGGAGACCGCTCTTAATGACATTAATCTGCGAATGTCTTGGAGGAAGCGATGCGGCTCTGGCTCTTACACCCCTTGTCGAATTTGCACACACCGCTGCACTGGTTCATGACGATATTGAAGACGATTCTGAAGAACGCAGAGGGAAAGCCTCAATTCATAAAATATACGGTGTTGATACTGCAATCAATGCGGGATCATTTCTGTACTTTTTGTCAATGTCATGTCTTGAGGCTTACGAAGGAGAAAACAAAGTCCTTATTTATAAGTTATTTGGGGAATGTATGCGCAGCCTTCATCTTGGGCAGGCTATTGATATAAGCTGGCACAAGAAGGTCGCTTTCATTCCCACTGTCGAAGAATATTTTAGTATGTGCAAATTAAAAACAGGCAGTCTTTCCAGATTTGCAGCCGAAGTTGGAGCATACACAGCTAGGGCTTCAGAAGAAATTGCAAATGAATTGGGTAATGCAGCGGAAAATCTGGGAGTCGGTTTTCAAATACTTGATGATGTAAAAAACCTGACAACCGGAATCAACGGAAAGATTCGCGGTGATGATATTGTAGAAGGGAAAAAAAGCCTTCCCATTTTGCTTTATCTGACAAGGTATCCTGATAAGCGGGAATCGGTTTATTATTGTTTTCATACCGCCAAGATAAATGGTACAGCAGTACCAGAAGTAGCGGAACTCATCCATATTCTGACTAACACGGGTATTTTGAATGAAGCTGAAAGAAACGGAGAAATGCTTGTCGAAGAAGCCCGTAAAATTTTCTCTTCCTCGAAATACATATCTTCTTCGGAAAATCATAAATACGGTATTCTTCTTGACGGTTTTATTAATTTGATTAGCTAAGGATAAAAAATGCGAGGAATGTATGTAAGTGAAATATGGTCAATTGTAAAAACCAAACATGGCAATGCTGTGCTTTTAAAACCACGGCACATGAACATTGCTGTGCCGATTTTTATCGGCGCTCTTGAAACACAATCTATTCTAATAGCAAAAGAAGGGCTTCGTTTATCCCGTCCGCTTACGCATGATCTTTTTATAAATATGTTAAGCCATGTAAACCTTACAATCAGAAAAGTAGAGATTATCGAGATAAAGGATGATACTTACCATGCCCGTCTGATTATCACTGGGGGTGTCTATTCAAATGAAACTCCCCTTATTCTTGACAGCCGTCCGTCAGATGCATTCGCAATAGCTATCCGAAAAAAGTGCCCAATTTACCTGTCTGCTTCGGTGATAGAACAGACGGGTATCCACCTGGATTACTTTATAAATGAGCTGATGCATCAGGAGCAGAGTTCTTCTGACGAAAATGAAAGTAATGACAGATTTAAATCTTTGAGAGAACAGCTAGAACAAGCCGTTGCCGAAGAAGAGTATGAACAGGCGGCAGAAATCCGGGATTTAATAAGAAAACTGGATGCAAACGATTAAATTAAAAATAAAAATCCTGTTGATTGTTTGGCAAAAAACACCTATAATTATAGTATGTTACTTAATGATGGAGCGGGCTTGGCAAACAGGAACATTTTTAGGTTATTTGCTGTTTTATGCTTGTTTTTTATTATAAAGTCGGGAGCTACAGATGTCAAAAAGGAGATACCCGCTTCAGAATATGGTGTGGGCGGCGGAGCTCTTGGTCTTTATAATGTAGTACCCCTGATAGGCAGTCAGGACGGAATTTATTCGGCATCTCTTGAATATCAACTTGATGGTTTTGAGACCGAAACGGCGGTTGTCGAAGAATTAGAATCGATATCTAAAATACCTTTCCTATTTTATGAAAACCACATAGTCCAAAGCGGGGAAAATATCAGTACTCTGGCTAGAAATTTTGGCTTACATCAGGGAACATTGATTTCTGTAAATAAAATTACAAACACACGCCTTTTGCAGGCCGGAGGCATACTAAAAATCCCCAATCAAGATGGTATTTTACACACAGTTAAAACCGGAGAAACCTTAAGAAGCATATCCGAAAGCCACAGAGCCGATCCGCAGGCTATTCTTGTTGCAAATGAACTTTTTTCAGAGAGAATCAGGGTGGGAACTGACCTTTTTATTCCCGGAGCAACTCTGGATTGGACAAGTATTCAGGAAATTAACGGTGATTTGTTTATTTGGCCTATTAGAGGCGCAATAACTTCCCATTACGGTTACAGAAGGAGCCCGTTCACCGGTCGCCGTGAATTTCACAATGGTATGGATATCCGGGGAAGCACAGGCACTCCCGTAAGAGCGGCAATGGCCGGCCGTGTAAGCAGAGTAGGATATGATAACATTTTTGGAAATTTTGTAATAATTAATCATCATTCAGGCTACCGGACGCTTTACGGTCATTTAAGTGTAATAAGAACACGAACGGGCGCTTATGTCGGCACGGGCGAACGCATCGGCGATGTCGGCAATACAGGCCGCAGCACAGGGCCACATCTTCATTTTACAGTTTATAAAGACGGAGCTACTGTCAATCCCAGATACCTAATGAGATAACAAACTCTAAATATCAAAAAACCGGTATTACCCCGCCGTCGTATTTGCCAAGAATAAAGTCTTTGACTTTTTGGCTTAAAAGGGCGCTCCTTAATGCGGCGATTTTGGGATCATTCTCTCTGCCCTTCTGTACTACAATAATATTCACATAAGGGGAGTCTGCACCTTCTATGATTAATGAATCTTGAATAGGATTAAATCCAGACTGAAGGGCATAATTACCGTTTATTGCAGCCGCGTCCACATCATCTAATGAACGCGGAAGTAAGGCGGCCTCCAGTTCCTGAAAACGGAAATTTTTTGGATTGCTTGTGATGTCGCGAGGGGTTGCCATCAATCCCGCACCGGGAGCCAGCGTGATTAATCCGTTTGCCTGCATCAGCAATAATGCACGCCCTCCGTTTGAAGGATCGTTTGGAATGGCGATGGTTGCGCCATTCGGCAGATCATTAATGTTGTTGTATTTTGACGAATAAAGCCCGAATGGCTCAATATGTACACCAAAAGCCGAAATCAGCCTTGCCGACCAGTCTTCATTTGACTCCAGATAGGGAATGTGCTGAAAAAAGTTAGCATCCAAATCGCCGCTTATAACTGCCACATTTGGCTGTACATAATCGGTAAATTCGACAACCCTTAAAGTAATTCCCTGCGCTACCAAATCATCCTTAACAAGATTGAGCAGCTCTGAGTGCGGTACAGGCGATGCTCCGATAGAGAGAACATTAGCAGCTCTATCTCTGCCTCCTCCGGCTTCAACAGTCCGGTTAAATGCCAGAATTAAAACGCATACCAGAAATAGACAAATAAAAAATTTCTTCACAATAGTACCTCCAAATAAATCTATGTTTACAGATTACCAATGACTGTTTTATAATTTTTCAACAATACGCCATTTTCGCTCATTATAAAATCGCGGCTGGCTTTTATCCGCGAAGGCATCTTTACGATAAAAATTTCTGCGACTTTTTGTTTGCGCTCGCAGTAGTTGCCATCACGCAGCAGCAGATAACTGATAATTAAATCAGTAGCCATTTCTACAAGCCGCCTTGAATGATATGTTAAAAACTGGTCGTGCTCTTTGCATCCTTTGGCAAACTCAAGCGCCTCGTTAAAATCTTTTCGCGCCTCACGGACTTTTGCCAGCAATTCCCCGCTCCAATTATTTGCACCCGCAACCTGCTGCGCCGCTACTTGCTTTGCATCATACTCATCAAGAATTGACTGAACCACTCCCGAAGTTACAGGACCAATTGCAGCAACAACCTGCAATTGAGTAGTGCCTTCGTAGATGTTTGTAATTCTTGCATCGCGGTAGTGGCGTTCGGCGTTAAATTCCTTCATGTAGCCGGTTCCGCCGTGAATTTGAATAGCATCGTTTGCAACCCTATTCGCCATTTCGGTCGCATAAGCTTTTATCACCGGTGTAAATAAACCGGCAAGTTTGGCATATTTTTTCTTTTCTTCAATAATTGCGCCCTTTTCTTCGGGATGCGCCTCAGAGTATTCCTCAAGACATTCTTTTAAGTCAACGAAACAGGCAGTTTCATATAACAGAGAGCGGCCAGCTTCTATTGCAACTTTCATCTCGGTGAGCATTTCAAAAACAGGGGGAAGGTCGCGCACCGGTGCTCCGAATTGAATTCGCTTTGCCGCATAGAGGTCGGCTTCGCGGTAAGCGGCTTCGGCAATGCCTATACCCTGCGCCGCTACACCAAGGCGCGCGTTATTCATTAGCCACAATGTGTATTTTGTCAGCCCTCTCTGCCGTTCACCGATTAACTCCGCCGGTGCATTATTGAATTGCAATTCACAGGTGGGAGAACCGTGAATACCGAGTTTGTGCTCCAGACGGCGGATTATCATTTTATCATCGCGCTTGTAGAGAAAGAATGAAAGTCCCCGCGCTCCTTTTGCATCTTCACTTCGTGCAAGAACAAGCCCGATTGTCGCGCAGCCGTTAGTGATAAATCTTTTAACGCCGTTCAAGTACCATTTGCCGTCCTCTCCCAAGGTCGCCTTAAGGTTTACAGACTGCAAATCGCTTCCTGCATCGGGTTCTGTCAAAACCATCGATGAATCCCACTCGCCAGAACAAAGTTTCGGCAAGTACCTCATTTTTTGATCTTCCGATGCAAATTTGTTTATAGTTCCGGCATTATCCTGCTGCAGCCCCAGATTCAAATAAGAACCGTCCGCACGCGCAAGAATGTCTGCTGCAATAGTAAGGATTATATTAGGCATATTAAGCCCGCCGTATTTGCGAGGAATCACAAAGCCAAACATATCTGCCTTTGCAAGCATATCCTGTGCTTTTTTTGTCGCAGGATTAAGCGTTACCTGATTGTTAGAAAGAGTAGGACCGCTTTCATCAACGGCGGGAGCGTTAGGCGCCATATATCCGCCGCCGATTTCACCAACAATAGAAAGAATTCTGCGGTAAGAATCTTTTGCATCTTCCGCATCAACAGGAGCATGGGCGTATTGCTTTGCCTGCTCAAAATTGTCTTCCTTCATCGAGATAATTCTGTCAATATCCAGATGTTCAAGATGAAATAAAATGTCCTCATTATCAAGTAAAAAGTTTTCCATACGTTTGCTCCTTTTATACCCGCGCCTTATACGCTTTAATCATTTTCGGGATTACATCATTTAAATCTCCGACAATGCCGTAATGCGCAACGCCAAAAATCGGCGCTTCCGGATCGCTATTAATTGCAATTATCCGCGCTGATTCATCCATGCCGGCACGGTGCTGAATTGCTCCCGAAATACCGCACGCTATGTAAAGTTTAGGCCGTACAGTTGTTCCCGTTTGCCCAACTTGATGTTCCTTGCCAATAAAACCCTGATCTACCGCAGCGCGGGATGCCCCCGTTTCGCCGCCCAATGTTTGCGCAAGCTCATGGATGAGTGAAAAATTTTCTTTGCTTCCTACACCCATACCGCCAGATACAATTATCTGCGCACTTTTTAAGTTGACGGATTTTTCTTCCATGACGCGTTCAATTATCTCTGTGATAAAATCACCGGGTGAAAGGGCGGCAGAAAGACGGACAATTTCGGCTTTGCGCAAAGTATCCGGCTGCGCCAAACGCATAACGCCTTCGCGGACTGTCGCCATTTGCGGTTTTTTCTCCGGGCTGACAATCGTAGCAATGATATTGCCACCAAATGCAGGGCGTATCTGATAGAGAATGTCTTTATACTCGCTCTCCCGCTGTGAATGATCACCGATTTGCAAATCCGTACAATCTGCGGTAAGCCCCACTTTTAGATACGAGGCAACACGAGGAGCCAAATCGCGTCCTTCGGTAGTCGCTCCGAATAAAACAATCTGCGGTTTTGCCTCTTCGATTGTCTGAATCATCAATTTGCTGTATGGGATCGGTGTATAAAATTTTAACTGCGGGTTTTCGACAATGTACACTATATCAGCGCCAAACGAAGCCAGCCTTTGCGCTTCACCTTCAACTTTTTCGCCAAAGATCGCGGCGCTGACTTTTACCTTGAGCTGATCTGCCAATTCTCTTGCTTTAGAAATAAGTTCCAAACTAACTTCCGCAGACTTGCCGGAACATTGTTGTATGTAGACCATTACATTATTACTCATTTTTCCTCCAATTATAACTCCTATATGTTGACTATCATCTTTTTTATATCAGCCAAATGTATGATCGGCGATCAATCCGTGGATCATTTCGTTAATCCCTGTTTCAGTCGGCTCTATGTATCTTATGTCTGCGGCAGTTAATACAACAGAATCAATTTTTTTCACTTTTGTCGGCGATCCGGTCAACCCGCACTGAAGCGGGTCAGCGTTGATTGCCGCAATGTCCCATAATGCCATTGGGTTGGCAGTTTGCGCACTTTTCTCTGCAAATGGGTCATTCGGGGAGCCGCCTTCTGCGACAGGGACAACCCGCTTGTAGGCGCAAGTTTTGACAGCCGAAGCAGGACGGGGCATTTCCCCCTCTTCTGTGAAAGTTAAAAGAACAGGCAGCTTTGTTTTAACCTTTTCCCAGCCGCCTTCGATGGAGCGGACAGCGGTAATTTCTTTTTTTACCGGATCAAGCAATTCAATTTTTGAAACACAGGTAATTTGATTAATACCCAATTTTTCCGCAGTTTGCGGACCGACTTGCGCTGTATCGCCGTCAATTGCCTGGCGTCCGCACAGAACAAGATCATGTTTTACGATTTTTTCGATGGCGCACTTGAGCGCATAAGATGTGGCAAGCGTATCCGCCCCTGCAAAACCGCGATCCGACACAAGGGCGGTAAAATCTGCGCCCCGGAAAAGACACTCTTTTAAAACTGCGGTCGCCGAAGGGGGACCCATTGTTACCACATTCACTTTTGTACCGGGGAGGGAATCTTTAATTTGCAGTGCCGCTTCAAGCGCATAAAGATCATCAGGGTTAAAAACAGCCGGAAGCGCGGCGCGATTCACCGTACCTTCCGGAGTCATGGCTTCACCTGTTACATTTTTGGTGTCAGGCACCTGTTTTACAAGGACAATAATGTTCATGTTTGTCTCCTAATACTGTTTCCTTGTGAATGATTATAGCAATTAATATAAACAAAGGCAATAGTTTTTTTGACATTAAATTAATATTTGTCAAAGGGAAAATCCCGGCCTCGTATTTTACTGCAAATTTACGGTGAATTTAACATAATTAATTGCTGAATTTCCTTGACAAATCAACTTGATAAACATAATCTGTATTGTAGTAGGAAAAAGGTAATAATTTGAATACTATCTTTATAGTCGATGACAGCGATACCAACCTAGCAACAGCCGAAGAAGCTTTGGAAGATCATTATAATGTGATGACGATGCCTTCAGCGGCAAAAATGTTTTCCCTGCTGGAGAAAGTAATGCCAAAGTTGATTTTACTTGATATCGAGATGCCGCAAATGGATGGATTTGAAGCTCTGGGAAAACTTAAAGCCAATGGTTTGTGGGCGGAAATTCCGGTTATTTTCCTTACGGGCACAGCAGATGCTTCGATAGAAAAACGAGGCATTGAATCGGGCGCTGTTGGTATTGTTACAAAACCATTCTCTGCACAAACACTGCTTGACTGTATAAAAACCTATATAGTTACATGATGGAGAATAAATGCGTTTTTTTCTGAATAAAGATTTGATTTTAAACTCTATTTACTCTCAAATCACGATTATCATATTTACATTCACATTATTGTGTGTTTCCGTTATTGTTTTCAATTGTTCTGTTGAACGCAAAAACACGGAAGAAAATATTAATAATACATTCTCTTTGGTAGAGACAAAAATAACCGCAAGCTTCAACGGACCCGAAGCATTCTTAACAGGGTACTCAGAATCAATACAAGGAAT
>Ga0099364_10012045_pt1 | contig 11721 bp, 8 predicted proteins | sample TergutTh196P3_FD_73070 | JGI IMG/M metagenome (GOLD analysis project Ga0099364, IMG submission 73070) | Microcerotermes parvus P3 segment gut microbial communities from Pointe-Noire, Republic of the Congo - Th196 P3 | ecosystem: Host-associated > Arthropoda: Insects > Digestive system > Gut ...
TTACCGATTCAACAGTAACCATGTCTGGGGGTATAATCTCAAAAAATGCTGCAATTGGAACGAGATGGGGTGGATGGGGCGGAGGTATTAGTGTTCGTCTTAATTCCACTTTTATCAAGCGTGCAAAACCACTAGGAAATGGTGTCAGTGGTATTATTTACGGTGGAACAGGGGATAACGCAAATTCAGATTATATTTCTGGTATCTATGGAGGTGGCAGTGCAGTTCACCATTATTTTAGTTCCAGTTCCAGCAAATACCGCAATGCAACCCTTGGCGAATACGACGAAATTACCACAGAAAATAATATCGGCTGGGGGCAGTAGTGATATTTTATAAGGGGCTGAAAAAAATCTCTTTGTTTTTTTCAATTTTAATTCTTCCGTTTAATATTCAGGCAGAAAATACTATTGATATAGGCCGGTTGTATTTTTCCCTGTCGCCTAAAATTATGGAAGACGGCTCCATTGCCGATGTTAGTTTTGGAATTAATTATAAAAATTACCTTGGCGGTGAAATACGTTTTAGGAACACCAATGTTTCAAAAAATGAAGAACTGCAAAATGTAAGCGACTCTCTTAACGCTGTAACTGAAAATGCATTAGAGTTTTTTCTTTTACCTGTAAATTATAATTTAAAAAAAGATAACGGCTTTAGGTTCTGGGTCGGCGGAGGGTTATATTATAAATATAACAAATTAAGGGAGAAAGGCTTTTTCAATATGCCTTCGCTGGAAACCCTTACGCCGCCTCGTGAACGGGTAAATTCTTATACCAATGATTTTTCCATGCACCAATTTGGGCCTTTGATGGATTCAGGTATTTTATATAGATCAAAATTATTTAACATCTCCTTTTCCGGCGGGATTGTCCCAATTTTTTATTTAGGTTCTTCCCAAAAAGTGAGCATTGTTCCGCTTTTAGATCCCGACAATGCCGAATTTTCCCAGAATACATCGGGAAGCCCGTATTTTTACCTAAATCTTGATTTTGTATTGTTTAAATATATTAACCTTGTCTTCCTGTATGATTATACAAAGCTGGATTACCGTGTTATTGACTTCGATGAAAACCTATCATGGATTACCCCTGAACGTATTGTCAGAACACAATCCTTAAAAATAGAAACATCAGTTTTGCTTCCCTTCGGCGGTGATATGTTCGGCCAAATAGGGTACGGATATACTTTCGATTATATAAGGCTTGATAATGCAAATGCTGTTAGCGGTAATCGTCAGTACCTGATATTAACTGTAAAAAAAATGGGAAGGTAAAGGTTAGTGAGGAGTTAGGAGGGAGGAGTTAGGTTATTGTTTGCAGGCTGGCGGGTTGTTAATCGGTCGGTCTGTGAATAACAACTTTGCGCCTCTGCGTCTCTGCGATAGTAATAGCGAATAACGGTAAAATTTTTAACTTTTCGTTTGTTTGTCTACTAGAAAAACCTATAAATTTGAGTATACTTGGAATATAAGGAGTACTAATTTGAAAAAAACTACTGCAATTATGCTTTTTACATTCATGCTGCCAGCTTCAATGCTGTTTGCGCAAGTTTCAGAAAATGTTTTCCCGCTGTTTCTGTCCAAACTTGTTGAACGGCACGAAACATTAGAGACCCTCGCCATGCCCGATGTGGAAACCCACCTTGTCCCCGATTATGACGATGAGGCTGTTTATGTATTATTATTTGAACCGCAAACTGATTTTGAAACTTTTATCGAAGCCCTGAAAACAGAATCAATTCCCTACGGCACAATACCCGACAGGGAAAAACATACATTAGTACTGTTTTACAGCGATCTGCTTGTTTTCATCATGAAAGCTGCAATGGGGCTTTGAATAAGGCTCAGATGCCGTAAAGCAACACTATTACCGGCGATCAGACTTGAACTGATACACACTCGCGTGCGGTAGATTTTGAGTCTACTGCCGGCTAGAACACTCAGTGTTATATAGACTTATTTTGCCATAAAAAAAGTATTAAATCAATGGTTTTTATCAATCTTTTGTTATTTAAGCGTATCTAGACTTACTTAAAAGTATTAATTTATATGCCAGTTTATATGCCAGTCCTTGTTAAAAAAAATAAAAAATAAAAAGGTCAAAATTGCTTCATTCCGCAATTTTCCCAAGAAGAAGGAAGTTGATATCGCTACATCAAAAACTCCCGCCCAATAAATGCACGCACCCCGCCCCTAGAAGCTAAAGCCGTCAACTGTTAGCAAGGCATCGTGGGAACTAAGAGTGGTAAGCCCGCCCTGCTTCCCGCCTTCCCATCATGTTATGAGTAATACGAGCGGCGTAACGGAAGGCTGCCGATATAGTACCCCCCCCTCGCCGTTGGGCTTCCCCCCCTACTAAGAAAAAAAGGTTGGGTTTGCTCCCTTCGCTCCCTACGCTCCATTGTCGCTTCGGTCGCTACAGTCGCAAACCCTTCATCAACAACTCATAGGGGGGGCACAGCCGCCAGCCGTAGCTGTCGGCTGCAAAAAAGAAAAAAAGCAAACATCCTTGTTTGCTTTTTTTTCTGAATAAAGGCGGCATCCTGCCGCCCAGCCTTCCGTTAAGCCGCAGCTATCCGTGATATGCCCGCCCAGCTCTTCGCCTTACAACAAGCAATGCGAAGTATGCCCACGACTATCGTGCTGAAAGCCTTCGCTCCAAAATTCCCCGCAACCGACAGACTGCCGTAACCTTACAGGCAACGGCAGCTTGCCGGCTTGTACCTTAGCGATGCCTGATAACAAGTGCTTTAATCCGCAAGCCCCCGAAACAATGAGGCGATGCCTGATAACAAAGCTACCCCGCTAAAACAAGCCCACCTTTCAGGTCGGCTTGCATTTCCCCCAACCTTCTCACAGCTTCAAGAACCGCCCTACGCAAACCCCGCAAGCTGGTATTGCTACAGGCGTTTCTTGAAGCCCTCCTGACCGCTTGCCAGCGGTCAGGAGGCTTTCTTGATTTAAAATGTATTTTATGAAGTATAGGCACCAAATTTCGGGAAACTCCCTATATATACCTTATTTTTTTAAATTTTCTTTTTTTTATTAATAAGCAACAAAGAAAGAAATATAGATAATAGTAGTGATATGTAGTGCAATCTAAATCAACAAAAAATCAATGTATCTTAATTTATTTTTATCCCTGCACAAGACGGCAAATTCAGGCATTATACGGCATTTTCTAAAAGGCGGCAGGGTATCCTCAACCGAGCCGCAAGGCGGCGAAGGTTCCCCTCTTGATGCCGCTGTTTATAAACTTTACTGGAGTTTTTACACCGTAAAAACTCCTAAACAATAAAAAATGGCAAGGATGCCATTTTTATTGAAGGGAGCGTGCGTGTCCCTATTTTTTGCCATTATTTGATAAAAAAATAATATTTTTTGTACCATTGCTTTTTTAAAGAGTAAAATTATTTTTTTGCGATATTTAAAGCTATCTCCTGCATAGTAAAGCACAATGCAAAATGAGGATTTTTATCTATTTATGCCTTCGCCGACAAAAATTAAAAGGGCAAGGGAAAAACCAACCAAAAGAAAAATGAAGAAAGAAAAAAAGATATGTTAGTCGCAATATATATCTTACTTGCCAATATCTTCTTGCCTTTGTTCTTAACGCCCGCTAGTCTGGTTAAAGCCAGTCCGCATTTACTCGCATACAGCGGCATTTGTCGGGCTTCCACCATGCTGCCTTTTTCATCTACGCTGCTTGACGCAGCGCTTTTATTGGTGTCCCTGTTCTAGGTCTATATCACCTTCTATAACTTCATATAATATGACTCCTTTAGCCGTATCCCCGACAGTAGCGGGAAATTCCCCGCATTTCCCGTCAGGCTTGCGGTACTTAATAACCGCAGACGTAACCCCTTCCAAATCACAAAAAATCTTTACCGTTATACGCAACACAGTCTGCCTTTAAATATTTTCCCCATCATTGCCCCCATACCACATTAATATTTCATACCCAACAAAAAACTTTTTTCTCTTTTCTCTCATCTCATTTTATTGCTCATTTGTTTCCCGTTATACGCAACGCAATTTGTCCTTTAAAAATCTTTCCCATAATTAACCTTCCTCTTGCTTATTACTCAAAGTCTACTTTCATTGCTCATTTTTCACTATTCCCCATTCCATAATCTATCCTGTATTAAATCAAAACATTCCTTGTCTTCCATTGACAAAAGGTTTAAATTGTCAAGGAATAAGCATCCAGCTTGACAATCCTTTCCTTTTCAGACCGTTTACAACTTGTAAGAGCTATTTCAGGCACAACCACAGAACACTCCTCATAGCTTCCAAACTCAATATTTCACTCATCCGCCTCGTCAGCATTTTTCGTACCGCCTCAATTATTCATATCTCAACGAAATCTTTCATGCATCAATCTTCCCTTTGTTCTTTGTTATATCGTTTTTCTCCTGTATACGGGAGCTTTTGGAAGCAATCTTCTTAATTCAGGCGACAACTCTATAGAAAATGGAATATATATGTCAGAACCACAATCAGGAATAACACGATAAAACTCATATCAATAACAGCCCCACTGTTTACTGATAGGCACTATCAAATCCCCTACATACCCCAGCTTTTCAATGTGTTTTTTTCGTAAAACCGCCCCCTACAGTATTGCTATATGGTAAAGGTTCTGGTTACAAGACAAAATCGGACTAGTTTATCTTCCCTGTCGTCTATCCCCCAAAGATCATTAAAATCTTCAAGGGGAATGAGAGTATATAATGGTTTATTGCTAATAGTCATATATTCAAGATAATTAAGGCTAGGGTTAGGGTTAGATAAAATGGGACTTTTGCACAAATTACCAAGAACCTAATTATAATTGACTTTGTTCAAATAAGCAGATATATTTTTAATGGTAGCCGTGAAGGACTAGAATAGGAGCATAGCCTGTGCGATTTATCCGATTGGATGGCGGTGGTTTCAAATCCTATCGGGCTGCTGCTTTTAAGAGTAATTTTGATAAAGGCTATAAGAGGTATCTTTTGCTTTCATGCCGAAAAGATAGATTAGGGCATTACCGGAGCAAACCATGAGCTTTATATAAACTTTGCGGTTTTAGATAACATAACCCCTCCGCCCTCTTGCGAGACTTTCCACAATCATATATAATCTACTAATCATTATAAGAAGGTATAGAAACTTCCCTATTTTAGAGGCTAAATTTTGCAAAATTTGCCTTTTGGGGTATTTTATTGAATTCTTCCCAATGTTCAAACTACCTTTTTGTATTGTTATGCTTAAACTTAAGGAGAAGGATATATACCACAAACACAGGCCATGTTTTTGGATGAAAAACAGTCTGTAACAATAAAGGCTTTAGTTTAGTAGCAGTACAATAAAACAGGAGATAAAATTATGGAATGGTCAACAAGTACACATCCAATATCTGATATAAGGGATTGGAAAAATGATGCGCGCCTTGAATTACAGCCTGATTTTCAACGAAATGTTGTATGGTCAAGAGCCGCGCAGATTGCCCTGATCGATACAATTCTTCACAATATCCCCATTCCAAAGATATACATGAAAGCGTATATACAAAACGAAAAAACTTATAGAGTAGTGATTGATGGTCAGCAACGCTTGACAGCAATTAACGATTTTATAACAAATAAATTTAAGCTAAAAACTCCACACATAACGCAAGCTAATTTAAATGACAAATTTTTTAAAGATTTGCCAGAGGATACTAAGAATCTGATTCTTTCCTATAAAATAGATTTCAATGAAATTTTCAATCCAAGCGATGAAGATGTTCGTGACCTATATGCTCGTGTAAACAAATATACAGTCCAACTTAATAAACAAGAATTAAGACGGGCTGATTTTCCAGGAGATTTTATTGATATTGCAGAAACTTTGTCTGATTTAGATTATTTTGCCGATTGCAATTTCTTTTCTGCCGGTCAAAAAAGAAGAATGCTTGATGTTGAATATATCGGAGAACTTCTATGTATTATTCTAGAGGGAGAACAAGATAAAAAAGAATCTCTTGACGATTTTTGTGAAAGATATCGAATAATTCCTCAAGGAAAAACGCAGTTGGAAGATGAATTTAAATCAATATTAGACGATATAAATGTCATATTTTCCAATGAAATTAACCTTAAAGATACTCGCTTTAAACAAAAGGCAGATTTTTACAGTCTGTTTAGTTGTATATTGGGTTTCAAAAGCAACAACAAAACAATAGTGCCTATACATTTAAGCGAAGTAAGAAAAAACTTAGCTACATTAAGCAATGAAATAGCTCCACATTCTGAAACTGAAAAATATAGCGAATATGCGATCCGTTGTATTTCAGATGCTAATTCAAAATCATCTCGTGAATGGAGAAGAAACTTTCTCTATGAGTATATAGAGCCCGCATATACTGGAATTGTAAAATAAGGATAATGTCATGTTCATAACAAAAGATAGCAATCAAAATCCAAATTCTAATAAATATTTTAATATCAACGACAGTTTTTCGACAGAGGTAAATTTGTACCATTTTACTACAACTGAAAGACTAGGTGTAGGCGGAAATGGTGCTGTGTATGAATGTATTGACAGTAGCGGAAATATTTTAGCAGTGAAATTTTTACTTAATTTAACCAATAAAGCAAAAAAAAGGTTTCTGCAAGAAATAGATATTCTAAAAAAATTAAACCATCCGCATATAATAAAATATTACGACAGTGGTAGTGTTAATGGGATAGAGGGAAAAAACAAAGAAGTTAGCATTTTATTCATAGTAATGGAAAAAGCTGATGGGAATATAGTAGATTACATGAGAACCAATGGTGATATTTCTTATGAAATTTATGCTCCACAAATTAGAGGGTTATCTGCTGCGTTAGGATATTTACATGACTATGCTTTTCATAGAGATATTAAACCTGAAAATATTCTCGTTAGAGGTGAAACTTGGCTATTAAGTGATTTAGGGTTATGTACTGCTGTTGATGAAGATGAACAAATCGGTATTACAAATATTAATGAGAGAATTGGTCCGAAATATTGGTTATCGCCAGAAGCAATAGACAAAATGTATTTTGGCAATGAAGAAGTCGATGCGGCATCGGATGTGTATCAACTAAGTGCTGTTTTTTGGTTTATAATAACTCGAAGATACCCTTTAGGTATAATTGATGACGATGATGTTAATGAATATAAAGGTAATGTATGCAGGCAAATACTTGCCGCATTAAAATATAACAAAGCAAAACGATTTAACAATGGCAAAAAACTGTTTGATACAATTTGTAATGTAACTTTATACAGGGATGAATAGGATATATGGGGTTTAAAAATATAAGTATTAAAAAAGAATATCGATCATCCCAAGACAGCATTGTTCATGATTTTTACATCCCCATCCTACAGTATTCAACGATGTACAAGCGGGCTGTTGGCTTTTTTTCATCCTCATCGTTAGTTGAAATTTCGAGAGGTATAAGTTCCCTTATTAAAAACAATGGTTTTATTCAACTTGTTGCTTCTCCAATATTGTCCCCTGATGATATAGAAGCAATAAAAAAAGGTTATGACATTCGAGATAAAATTGTTAAAAACGCTATATTACGAACTCTTATTATCTCAGATGAATATTTTGAGATTGAACGCTTGAATTTATTAGCTCATCTTATTGCTGATAGTAAACTTGATATAAAAATAGCTTTAACAGAAAATACCAACAACTTTGGTATGTATCATGAAAAAATGGGAATTTTTGTCGATATTGACGGTAATAAAATTGCATTTTCAGGCTCCATGAACGAGAGTTCTACTGCTTTTCATACCAATTATGAAACTATAGATGTTTTCTGCAATTGGGTTTCGGATGAAGAAAAGGAGAGAGTTATTTCAAAGGAAGCAGCTTTTTCACGAATTTGGAATAATACTGAAAAAAACATAGCTATTATTGATTTTCCAGAATTGAAAGATGAAATAATTAATAGGTATAAAAAAAGCCTTCCTAATTTTGATATTGATAAGGAGGAAGATGAAAATGTTAAATCAGCCGATCTCCAAAAACAAAATAATTTTCCTTCAATTCCAGTGAATATAAAATTGCACGATTATCAATGTTCTGCAATAGATAAATGGGTTGAAAATAATTATCGCGGTATTTTTGATATGGCTACAGGTACTGGAAAAACACTAACGGGATTAGGAGCGGTCACTCGTCTTAGCCAAGATTTACTTTATAATTTAGCGGTTATTATAGTCTGCCCATATCAACATCTTGTTGAACAGTGGATTGAAGATATAGAGCATTTTAATATAAAACCAATAATCGGTTACAGTGCTTCATCGCAAAAAGATTGGGTTCGCAGATTAGAAACTGCTGTATTCAACCATAAGTTAAAAGTAAAAAATCATTCTTTTTTCTGTTTTGTATGTACTAATGCGACTTTTTCTACAACAAAAGTTCAAACGCTGCTTCTAAAAATAAAAGGTAATACACTCTTGTTAGTTGATGAAGCACACAATTTTGGTGCTGACCGGCTAAGTAAATTACTATTTGAAAAGTACGATTATCGTCTAGCCTTATCCGCTACTATCGACCGCCATAATGACGAAGAAGGCACAACAAAGTTATATAATTTTTTTGGAAAAAAATGTATTGAATACACTCTTGAACGTGCAATAAAAGAAAAAAAATTGACACGCTATAAATATTATCCTGTAATTACCTTATTAAATGACTATGAGCTATCTGTATATTCTGACTTTTCCTATGAAATTAGCAAATGCATCACTAAAACCAAAAATGGTAAATTTAAACTAAATGAAAAAGGAAAAATATTAGCATTAAAACGTGCTCGACTTGTTGCTGGAGCTTCTGATAAATTAATAAAACTCGTTGAATATATAAGACCTTACACGAATGAAAGTCATATTTTAGTCTATTGTGGTGCAACAAATATATTACAAATTGATAAAGATGAATCAGAGACCGATGTTAATGATTTACGTCAAATAGAAGCCGTCTCTCATTTACTTGGCAATACATTAAATATGAATGTATCACATTTTACATCAAGGGAAGATATAAACGAACGAGAAGACTTAAAAAAACGCTTTGCTTCTGGTAATGATTTACAGGCATTAATTGCAATTAAATGTCTTGATGAAGGTGTAAATATACCCGCAATTAAAACTGCCTTTATTCTTGCCAGCACAACAAATCCTAAAGAATATATACAAAGACGAGGACGCGTTTTAAGGTTATCAGATGGTAAGGATTTTGCAGTAATTTTTGATTTTTTAACTTTACCACGTTCTATTGATAAAGTATCTTCTTTAACTGACGATCAGGTAAGACGTGAGATTTCTTTAATAAAAAATGAACTTAAAAGAGCATCAGAATTTGCAAGAATAGCAATGAATATGGCTGAGGCAGAAAATATCATTGATTCAATAAAGCAAGCGTATTCAATTGATGATTATTCTATCAATCTTGAGGAGGAATATGGATATGTCTGATTCTACAAAAATTGAAATTAATGGTATTGAAATTGATAAAACAAAAGCAAATGAGCTATTACGTTGGTTAATACTTACTGAAAAAAATAATATAAAAACAAAAGAAAAAAGTTATCAACAAATGGTCACTGCAATTCAAAAGAAAATTGAAGAGGTAGTCCAATGTTATTAAAATCATTAAAATTAAAAGATTTTCGCCAATTTAAAGGAATCCAGCTTATAGATTTCTCTGTTGATGCATACAAAAATGTTACAATAGTATTAGGTGAAAATGGTTCTGGAAAGACTTCTTTAGCTCAAGCCTTTACATGGTGTCTCTATGGCAAAACTGACTTTGAAGATCAAATATTATTATGCAAAGCAACATCACAATTGATGCGCCCAGGTGACGAAGAATCGGTTAAGGTATCTCTTATATTAACACATCACGCAACTGAATATACAATAGAGAGCGAACAATTCTATAAAAAGAACAATAATAATGTTATCCAATCTCAAGGTCAGCGTAAGTTTAATATTTCTTATAAAACATCTGACGGTCAGAAGAAATTTGTTGAGCAAACTGATACAGATTTTCGTATGAAAGAAATATTGCCCATTGAACTATCAAAATATTTCTTTTTTGATGGAGAGCGTATTGGTAACATGGGCAAGGATATAAGGCGTAAGGGGAAAAGTCAAGAATTTTCTGATGCTGTACAAAGTCTATTAGGGCTATCTGCATATACAGCAGCGTTAGATCATCTTAAAAGGGGCCATGGCTCACTAAAATCTGTTCTTCGTAGTTACGATGATAAATATGATTCGAAAGCAGACAGCCGTATTGCCGAATATACAAAAAAAATTGATGAATTCACCACAAAAATTGAGAATATTGAAAAAAGGTTGAAAGAAATTGAAAATGAAGAATCATTTATTAATGAAAAAACAGTTAATTTAAATATCGCAATTAAAGAAAATGAAAACAGTAGAGAATTAGCTATTCACCGTGAAAAACTTATTAATAGACGGGATATTCTTGTTAATCGTAAAGCAACTCAGACATATGATTTATTAAAAATATTTGTTAAAAATGCACCTTTATATTTTTCTAAAAAGTTAATGCGCGATAGCTTAGATCAGCTTGTAAAAGCAAACTTATCTGACAAATGGGTTCCAGATATTCATGCTAGAACAATTGATCATTTAATTAAAGCGGGGCGCTGTATTTGCGGTAATGAAATATGTGTTGGCAATGATGCCTTCAATACATTAAACCAGCTTCGAGAATTTATTCCACCTAAATCTATTGGAAATCTTATTGAGCAATTCAGACTTAGTTGCGAAAGCAATGTCAAAGCTACTTCTACATATTTTGAGGATTTTCATGAAAAGTTCAGTGAAATTCAGTCATTTGAAAGCGATTATTACGAAAACGAAGAAGAAATATCTGTTATCACAAGACGGCTTACTGATATGCAAGATGTAGGTAAATTACAAGCAGAGCTTACAAAGTATGAAAAACAACGAAATGATTTATCTATAGAGCGTACGTTACTTGATAATGACAAAGGGGCTACAGAAACAAACCGTAAAAATATAGAAAATGAAAGGCACGAACTAACGCTGAAAGATAAAAACAACCAAAAAATAGAGATTTACAAAACTTATGCTCAGTATTTATTCGATATGCTCTCAGAAGATTATGCAGTGGCTGAAAAAGAAGTAAGAGAACAATTAAACACTGCTATAGACGGCATATTTCGCTCTATTTATAATGGCGGTTTTTCATTGTCACTTGATGAAAAATATAATGTTCAAGTTAATGTAATAGACTATGACGGGCAAAACGAAGATATTGAAACTTCAACATCCCAAAGCATCTCCATAATTTTTGCTTTCATTGCAGGTGTGATAAAAATTGCAAGAACAAGTCAAAAACAAGAGCAAGAAAATGAAAATAAATTGCTGACTTCTGAACCTTATCCTCTAGTTATGGATGCTCCGTTATCTGCTTTCGATAAAACTCGTATTCAGACCGTCTGTTCTGTTTTACCAGAAATTGCAGAACAAGTCATTATCTTTATTAAAGATACAGATGGTGAAATTGCAGAAAAATTTTTAGGTAATAAAATTGGAAATCGTGCTGTATTTTCAAAGAAAAATGAATTTGAAACTTATATAGAAAAAGGAGAATAGGCTATATGTTTAATCGTGACTATTCATTTCGTGGAACCCATGCAGAAAAAGTAAAA
>Ga0099364_10012046_pt1 | contig 11720 bp, 14 predicted proteins | sample TergutTh196P3_FD_73070 | JGI IMG/M metagenome (GOLD analysis project Ga0099364, IMG submission 73070) | Microcerotermes parvus P3 segment gut microbial communities from Pointe-Noire, Republic of the Congo - Th196 P3 | ecosystem: Host-associated > Arthropoda: Insects > Digestive system > Gut ...
TTTGGCAACTGCAGTTCGTAATCTTTGTGTCCGTTGGACACTTAACGGGCTGTTAAAATAACAAAGAATAAGGAAAAAGAAATGAAAAGAAAAAATGTTTTAATTTTGGTAACGCTGGTATTGGCACTGGCGTTAGTGTTCACGGCTTGCGGCGGAGGCGGCGACAGCAGCGGCGCACTGCCGCAGACAGCGGTTTATACAAGCACGGACGGCAGCGGTAATACCTATAGATTAACCATAACGGAAAACCTCTCCAGGTCTTATGCGGGCGCGGCGGGCGATACCTATGAACTGGTGATCACTTTCTCAGGTGGTGGTATAAAAGTAAGCAGAGGTATTGTAGCCAATAAAACCGGTGATATTTTTCAATTAAAGCCTGAAAACGCACAAATCACCTTTACCATTGGAATTTCCGGCACAGCCATTATTAGTTTTTCAGGAACAATAACTTTTACAGATAATACAACCTTATCTGATAATGATGCAGGCGGGTTTCCTCCACCGGATACTGTTTATGTTCATGGAACTTGGGTAAGTGATACTGAACCGGCAACCTTACCTGGTTCCGGCGGTTTAAGATTTAATTTTACCGGTATGAATGAGTGGACAGAGACAGGTATTATTTCACATAGCACAATATACGCAAATGGTACATATGTAGTTGACGGCAATTCCATCACATTGACAACAATAAATTACTGGAATGGTACTGTGGCTGTGCCTAATGTGGTAACATGGACCGGAACTGTTAGTTCATACAACTCAATGTCCATAGTAGACCAGGGGACTACATACACATTTTCACGGCCTGCTTTAACAATATCCAACAATGCCGGTAATACAACGGTAAAGATAACCACTGCAACAATATCCGGTGGTACTAATTTTGACAGTTTATCATCTGTAATCGCCGGCGGGCAAGGAAGTTATCCTTTGCTAACATGGCCGACAGACGGAGGGCAGCCCTTAAACGGTACATACAATGTTATGCTGCGTTTGGCTGGATGTTTAGATACCGGATGTACGCTGGTTGAATGTCCTATCGAGAATGGTCATCCAAAACCTGTGAAATACCAGAATGGCGTAACATTTACAAAAGGTTCTGGGACAGTTAACTGGAACACAATGACCGCCATCCCATAGTCGAGGTTTTCTGTATTTTTTCACGCAAAGATCGCAGAGGGAGGAAAGAAGCCACGGAAGCCGTCGGGCGCGTGCGAACCGAAGGTTCAAAGCGCGCCCATACTATCTTTCCTATCGGCTCGCCGACCGAAGGGAGGCATTCCACGAATTTACACGGATGAAGGACAAAATGGATTTTTTATCTTTCTTTCTTTTCCGTGAAAATCTGTGTAATCCGTGGATAAATTTGGCAACAGCAGTTCGTAATCTTTGTGTCCGTTGGACACTTAACGGGCTGTTAAAATAACAAAGAATAAGGAAAAAGAAATGAAAAAGAAAAACGTTTTCTTGTTGGTAACGCTGGTATTTGCACTGGCGTTAGTGTTCACGGCTTGCGGCGGAGGCGGCGGAAGCAGCGGCGCACAACCGCAAACAGCGGTTTATTCAAGCACGGCGGCTGACGGTACAAGGTATGATCTGACCATTACGCAGAACATGGCCAGAGCCTATACCGGCGCGGCGGGCGACAGCTACAGGCTGGTAATAACGCTTACCAATGGAGACACAAGGATAAGCGAAGGCATTGTAATTGAAGTATCGGGCGGGGGTTTCAAATTACAGCCCAATAACACAAGCTCGGACAGTACCGTTATTACAATATCCATTGCCGGCGATGTCATGGTCAGCATTACAAGTCCCGGGGGAATTACCATAACCATTGGCGCGGGCGCGGGTACCACCGTAACGCCGCCCGGGAACGTGAACCCTGATAATCCCGTTGCAGGCGACGGTTCTTTGGGCGAGTCATTTACCATGACTTTCCCTGTTGCAAGCTCATCCAACGTGAACTTTGGGGATATATATGACCCAAGAGATGGTCAGTCGGGTTTAATACCGCTTACACAAATCGCGGCCGTCGGAGCCACTGGACAGTTCAGCGTTAATCTTGCGAACGGGACCTTAACGGTCAGGCTTGGAAAAGTTCATAATGATTACCTTACAACAGGCGATAATTCCGGCAGGACTTATGCTCAAATGGGGCTGATTCTCAATCCCGATGTTCCTGTAAAGTTCTTGCAGCTTAATAATTTTTATGATGATGTTAATAAGCTGCCTGGAACAAATCAGTCTAACTATATAGGTTGGGGAAACAATATAGACAAAATGGCGGGATTTCTGTATTCCACCCATGATGTAGTTGTTACGGGCAATGTTATCCAAACACCCGAACATGTAGCTACAGGCCGTCCCACAGAATCTTATTACCTGAATCTTAAAGCAGGCTGGAACATGATAATTGGCCGTGTTACTGCCACCAATGCCCAGGGTCAGATAACTGCTTATTCAACGACAACAGGTACGCCTGACAGTTCCATCATGTGGGGAACTCCCACGGTTACGGGCAATGCAAGCACGCCCGCCGTAACAATAAGCAACCTGACTCCGGATTTAACTACTTATGTAGGCGTAACTACCGAGACATTAAGCATTGCCAATTTCCCGCTTGTAACAGATGAATACGGGACTTTCCGTAGACAATATTTCAACAGTATTGCCTGGGGGGATCCTCCTGTTCTTGTCTGGAATCCTTTTGTTGCCTTAACCGGCAAATACGGTGTTGTAATACACCATCAGGGAAATCGCAGGTATTTGAACAATGTACAGTTTACAAACGGTCTTGCAACAGTCAACTGGAACGCAATGACAGTTGTTCCCAATTCCTGATAAGTTTCCGGTTGTGTCAGCCCCGTAGTTGAAAACCGCATCCATGTAACCCCGGCGCAAGCCGGGGTTTTCTAATTGCTTATTCCGGCTGTTTTTAATATCTCTGTAAGGTTTTTCCATTTGTTCATTGAGTAAAGATGCAGGCCGTTTATGCCCTGGGCAATAAAACGGTGAATCAAAACAACTGTATAGTCCATGCCTGCCATGGTAAAACTTTCCGGATCATTCTGGTATTTGCCCATAATTGCGGCTAACTCCGCCGGAATGGAGCAGCCGTTGAACAAAGTCATGCGTATGGTCGGCTCCAGCGACAGAACAGGCATGATCCCGGCCACAACGGGAATGGTTACGCCTGTTTTGCGAATCCGTTCCATAAAGCGTTCATAGGCCCGTACATCGTAGCAAAGCTGGGTCATAATAAACCGCGCGCCCTTGTCCTGTTTTGAACGCAAATGGTTAATGTCCGCTTCCATTGAAGGCGCGCTGATATGCTTTTCCGGATAACCCGCCGCACCAAAGCAAAGCTGTGGAAATCTGGGACTTAAAAACCCTATAAGCTCGTCAGCATGAAGAAAATCGCCCCCCGTGTTTTCCTGGCCAGGAGGAAAATCACCGCGAAGCGCAAGCACATTCTCTATTCCCATGTCAACATACCTGGAAGCCAAAGATACAATTTCTTCCGTGCTTGAACCCACACAGGTAAAATGAGGCATAACAAGGGTTCCGCTTTTCTGAATCGCATCGCAGACATCAATATTTCTTCCGCGCTCTGATCCTCCGGCGCCGTAGGTGCAGCTGATAAAATCCGGCCTGAACCGGTATAAATGTGAAAGTATATTTAAGACCTTGTCCGTGGAGACTCCGTCTTTGGGAGGAAAGACCTCAAAGGATAAAGTCATTTTCTTTTTCAGCAGTTCTGTAATTTTCATCAGTATATTCTACTATAATATGGCATGGCATGTTAATCGCCGCATGTGTACGCGCATTGATAACAGCTTCTATTTCCTTTACACTTCCTGTTAAAGGGTAAAACTTAATGGATAAAACCAAAAAATTAAAAGCCATAATGACAGCTCTTGGGCCTTTGTTTCCCGAGCACAAGCCTTTATTGGTTTACGGCAATGCTTTTGAGTTATTGATTGCCACGGTCCTGGCTGCGCAATGCACTGACGCCGCGGTTAACAAAACAACGCCGGAGCTGTTCAGCCGTTTTCCTGATCCCTCCGCAATGGCACAGGCTTCGCTTAAAGACCTTGAAACGATTATACATTCTTTGGGGTTTTTCAGGGCCAAATCGCATAATATAAAGGCCCTGTCAAAGCAGCTTACGGAAAAACATAATGCGCGGGTGCCCGAGTCCATGGAAGAGCTTACCGCGCTTCCCGGAGTAGGGCGGAAAACCGCTTCTGTGGTGCTTTCAACCTGTTATGGCAAGCCTGCCATTATCGTAGATACCCACTTTTCCAGGATTTGCAAAAGGTTTGGACTAAGCTCGTCAGAAAGGCCGGAAATAATCGAAAGGGATATTGCGGAAATTGCCCCCCAAAAAGAGTGGACTAAAATAAGCCATGTGCTTAACCGCTTTGGAAGGGCAATCTGCCAGGCAAGAAAGCCCCTGTGTGAGAAATGCCCTGTAAGGGATTATTGTTTATTCTTCAGCCAAAAGACCAATTAACCGGTCTTGATATTGTATTTCTTGCGGAAGCGTTCAATGCGTCCGGCAGTATCCACAAGTTTCTGTTTGCCTGTAAAGAATGGATGGCAGGTTGAACATATCTCTGTTTTAATGTCCTTTACCGTAGAACGTGTTTCTATGACATTCCCGCAGGCGCAGCTGATTTTTGTTAATTCATATTTGGGATGAATCTTTTCTTTCATATACAAATCCTCCGTTTTAATCCATACCGCCAGTGCCAGTATTCATGGATTTAAGGAATGCTTCATTATTCTTGGATTTCTTCATTCTGTCAACCAGCAGTTCAATGATTTCTATGTCGTCCATGGGATTGATTACCTTGCGCAGTATCCAGATTTTTTGAAGCTCTTCTTCCCTAAGCAGAAGCTCTTCTTTCCGCGTGCCTGATTTTTTAATGTTGATCGCCGGAAACAGGCGGCGGTCGGAAATGCGGCGGTCAAGATTGATTTCCATATTGCCCGTGCCCTTGAATTCCTCGAAAATTACCTCGTCCATGCGGCTGCCGGTTTCGATAAGGGCTGTGGAAATAATGGTAAGCGAGCCGCCTTCTTCGATGTTCCTGGCAGCCCCTATAAAACGCTTGGGTCTGTGCAGGGCATTGGAATCAACGCCGCCGGAAAGGATTTTGCCGGAAGTGGGAACTGTCTGGTTATAGGCCCTGGCCAGGCGGGTTATATTGTCAAGCAGGATTACCACGTCTTTTTTGTGTTCAACAAGGCGTTTGGCTTTTTCCAGTACCATTTCCGTAACCTGCACATGGCGGCTGGCCTGTTCGTCAAAGGTTGAGGAAATAACCTCCGCCTGGACAGTGCGTTCCATATCGGTTACTTCTTCCGGACGCTCGTCTATCAACAGCACAATAAGATAAACTTCCGGATGATTCTGGGTAATGGCATTGGCTATTTTCTGCATCATTATGGTTTTACCCGTGCGGGGCGGCGCAACAATCAGGGCGCGCTGGCCTTTTCCAATGGGGCAGAAAAGATTAATAATGCGCTCGCTGACGCTTTCGGTTCCGGTTTCAAGATCAAGTTTCCGGTTGGGATAAAGCGCCGTAAGATTATCAAAGGGTATGCGGCTTTGCGCCACCGTAGGATCATCGTAATTAACGGTTTCCACACGCAGCATGGCAAAGAAACGCTCTCCTTCCTTGGGGCTGCGAATCTGGCCGTAAACCGTGTCTCCGGTTTTAAGGGCAAAAAGCCGTATCTGGCTGGGGCTGATATAAATGTCATCCGGTCCGGGAAGATAGGAATTCTGGGGACTCCGCAGAAAACCGTAACTGTCAGGAAGTATTTCCAGCGAGCCGTAGGCATAGATTATGCCGCCTCTTTCGGTATGGGCCTTTAGAATGGAAAAGACAACTTCCTGTTTCTTCATTGAAACCATATCATCATGCGCAATACCGTAAACGCCGGCAAGTTCGCGGAGATCTTTCATGTTAAGGCGTATAAGCTCGTTGATGGTCAGCCTTGGTTTGCCGTTATCCTGATCCAGCCGCGGCTCGGGCCTGCCGTAAATAAAAGGCATGGACGGCAGCTTGGGAATAAACGCCGGTACCGAAGCTGAATCCGGTTCGGATGATCCCTTGGAAAAATGAGCCTCGGCCTTGGCGCCGGAGCCCGCCGCCGTAGCAGGCCACTTGTTATGCGGCCGCAGAGGTTTCCCGCCTGATTCCTCGTCCGCGTTTCTGAAATTGGAATTTTTGCCCCTGGTTTTGACCACAACTTTCTTGGCTTTTCCGTTTTCATCATAAGAATTGTTTTCCGTCTGGGATTGATCTTCCCGGGAATCCTCTGCACCTGAATCTGACGCTGTTGATTCATCAAGCGGTTCGGCAGCTGATTCTGATTCAGTGTTGTCTTGCTTTCTGTTTCTTCTGACAATTGCCATTATTATATAACTCCTCCTATAATTCCTGCTTTGGAAGTTTAATAAAAAGTTCTTCCAAGGCTCTTATTGCGGCCTTGCGCCGTATACTGTTTCTGGAACCCCGAAAACGGAAAAGCGCTGCTTCGGCATTTTTTCCTTTTTGCGCAACGGCTATCCAGACAGTTCCGGGTGCTTTCCCTGACATGCTTCCCGGTCCTGCAATGCCGGTTATGGAAAAAGCATAGTCAGAGCCGCTTTTTTCCAAAGCAGCCTCCGCCATTTCACAGGCAGTTTCCCTGCTGACAGGCCCGTATTGTTCCAGGGTTTTTTCCCTTATCCCAAGCATTTGGATCTTTGCTGCCAAAGAATAACAGATATAAGATCCCCAGAAAACCCCGGAAGCTCCGGGAATACCTGCAATTAAATCCGCCGCCAATCCGGCAGTGCAGGATTCTGCGGCAGCTACGGTTTTATTTATAGATTTCAAACGCCGGACAATTTGATCCGCCTTGTTCTTAATCATTAATCCTTTGCAATTCTGCTTTTATTTCTTCAGTGGGGCGGGAAAAAATCTCTACATCCTTGTCAATCCCTGTCATGCTGCAATGTCCTTCGAAAATAACGCCGTCCGCAATGCGCAGCCTTGATGCCCTTACATCGCCGCGTATTACTGCCCCGCCTGACATATCAACCTTGTCCACAGCATGAATATTCCCGGCCACGGTTCCGTGAACAATCAGGGAAGCTACTGATATTTCATTGGTTTCAACAACAGCTCCCTTGTCAACAATCAAGGCTCCGGTAGCATTAATGGTTCCCTTGAATTTTCCCTGAATACATAAGGTCTCGCTGAACTTTAAATATCCATCGAAAGACGTGCTTGGTCCAAAAATAACCAGTTTTGAATCTTTCTTTTTTCCATCCAGCCTTGTCATATATTATTCCTGGTCTGCATTAAATGATTTATAAAAGTCTTTTTCCAAAACAGGAAGTTTAATCTCGTTCTTTTTAAGCTCGTCCCATTCAGAACTGGTTTTGTCCATAAGGCATTCAATTTCTGCAATCTGTTTCTTTATTTCCCGGGTTTTCTCTGCCGCGGCCGTATTCTTTTCGCTTTCCCCTATAATTTTTTCAAGATCATCCATGTCTTTATTAAAATTGATCAGGTAATTCCTGATATTGGAATTCAGTTCCTCTGCCATGGTAAGCCGTGTTTCCCTGACTGCAATCTGGGTAAAAAGCGCGCGGTTTCTCAATACTACCCGAATCCTTGCAAGAACTTCAGAAAAATTAAAGGGCTTGGTGATATAATCATCTATGCCCAATTCATAACCTTCTATTTTGTCTTTTATATCATCAAGCGCGGAGAGCATAATTATGGGAATATTGCTGAACCGCACATCGCTCTTTAGTTTTTTGGTAAGCTCCCAGCCTGACATACGGGGCATGATATTATCAAGTAAAATCAAATCCGGCAGAAAACGTTTTGCTTTTTCCAGGGCTTCGATTCCGTCCCTGGCTTTTTCTACTATAAATCCAAGTTTGGACAGCATGAGTTCAAAAAAATCGAGATTCAGCTCTTCATCATCAACAATAAGTATTTTCTTCTGGGCGTTCATAATCTCCATCCTTAATTATGAAAGATTTTTTAATCATGCTGAGGGTGCAAATACTTTTTTATTATAACCCGGTACATACCAAAGATCAATAGGATAATTGACAGGCCGATAAAAATATATGCCAGCCATTCTCCATTCCTTGTATAAAATGCTGAAACCTTAACAACAGGGACTTGTACAACTGACCAGGTTTCTGCAAAAGGTTCCGCCATGGCAAGAATCCTGCCGTTGGGATCAATGGCACAGGTCTGTCCGGAAGCGGTGGAACGAACCATGGCTCTGCGGTTTTCCACCGCACGAAAAACCGCCATTGCCAGATGCTGGTTCTGGGCAGGAAGGCTGGAAGACCAGGCATCATTGGAAATATTGACGATTATTTCCGCTCCGTTTATTGTAAATTCGCGGGAAAGGTATCCAAAAGTATCTTCAAAGCAAATAGGCGTTGAGAATTTTAGGCTGCCCGGGCGGCTGCGGGTTTCAATTTCAAAAACCGCTGCCTCGGTACCTTTTTCCCAGAAATGGGTATCCGCGTCCCTAAGAGCCTGGTGAACCCAGGGGAGCTGTTTTTGATAAGGAAAATGCTCTGTAAACGGAACCAGATGCAGTTTCCGGTAAATTTGCGTGTTTATGCCTTTTTCATAAAGCATGGCGGCATTATAATCAATGCGATTGTCTGCATAAGGATTAATTGACGCGTCCTTTCGGGCATCGTCGTTACCGATTAAAAAAGGAACATCCTGTTCCGCAAGATAATCCAGCAGTTCCCTTACGAGTACCCAGGACGCGGGATCGTCCCTGTAATTTGTATGCCAATAAATCCTTGGTACAAATGCGGTTTCTGACCAGACCACCAAATCCAGATCAGGCGCTGCCTGGATGGCCTCGTCAGAAAGGCGTCTAAGCACTTCATAATTTTTTCTGTATTCCCTGATGCCCCCTCTCCAGGGGTCTGTATTATGCTGAATCAGGGCAATTTTAGCTGTCGGCGCATCAGAATAATCTGCCTGGGAAACAAAGCCAAAAACAAGGCTTGCGCATAAAAGTAAGAACCATATAAGGCCGGATAACCATTCCCGGCGCGAAAAAGTTTTAAGCGCGGAGCATACATTATTTTGAGCCTGGCCAAGGGCAGCGGCGATCCAGGCCGAAGGGAAAACCACCAGGGCCGACACTCCCCAGATCCCGGTTATGGAAGCTATCTGTATAAGGGGTATAACTTTCCATTGTGAATAAGCTGTAATGCCGTAAGCGTAACCCAAAAAACCCTGGATTCTTAAAAACTCATAACTTATCCATACAGCCCACTGTAAAATATAACCCCTCTTTGGAAAGAGAATTACGGACAGTTTCAAAAGCGGAAAAAGAAAGGCCAGGTAAACCATATAAATGGAATGGACTATCAAACCTGCAAGCGGATGGAACACACTTAGCCAGTAATTAAACAGCAGGTATGATGAATACCCATAGATAGCGCCCCAAAAAAAACAAGCCGTTATTCCTGAACGCCGGATTACCCAAAAAATTGGTATATAGGCAAACCAGGCAAGTATGGGCAGCCCGTTTTCAATTAACAGATTGGGAAACGAGGAGGCAAAAAGCACGACTCCAAGGAAAACAGCGGCCATATTAACAAGAAAAGAATAAAAACTTTTGCCGTAAGCGCTTTTGGAGTTTTCCAAAGAAAGTTTTTTTGATCCGGAGTGTTTATTCTTCATCTTCCTGCTTTATATTCCAGACATCTTTTTTTAACTCCCTTCCTGCCCTGAATGAAACTATTCCATGTGAATTTACAGAAAGAGCTTCGCCGGTTTTGGGGTTTCTGGCTTTTTTTCGTCCTTTGCGTATCCTTACCTCGAAAGTACCGAACCCCCGGAGTTCTATTGTATGTCTTTTACGAAGCGCGTCCATTATATCTTCTGTAATCATATCCATCATATCCCGAATTTCTTTTCGGTTAATTCCGGTTTTATCATAGACAGAATCAACAATGTCAGCTTTGGTATACTTGATTCCAGCCATATATACCTTAATTGAAGGTGATAATTATTATTGTGCGGCTTTTAATGTGTTAAAAAGTCTCTGCATTCTTGACTTTTTACGGGCTGCGGCATTTTTCTTGATTATACCTTTTCGAGCTGCTGTATCCAGACTCTTTACCATTTCCCGAAGCGCTTTTTCCGCTTCCTCTGTATCTTTTTTCAGAGCAAGTGTATGGAATTTCTTGACACTGGTACGCACTGATGATTTAACCATTTTATTTCTAAGCCGGCGTTCTTCACTCTGCCGGTGCCGTTTTTCCGCGGAACTTTTCTTCTTAGCCAAAAGGAATCCCCCTATCTAAAATCTGAAGGCCGTCTTTCCAGACGCTTGCATTTTTCACACTCAGCCACATTCTTTACCTTGCCGCTTTCAAACAAGGTCTTGACTTTTACCTCGCCGCCGCAGGAACAAAAGAATTTCTGAGTAGCGCTGGAAGTACGCGAGTTTTTACTGGCCTGACCCATTATATTAATTCTCCTTATAGAGTTGAGATTACTATGGATTTTATAGGTGTGTCAATATGAACACCTGATAAAAAAGGAATATGGGCGCCTAAAAAAACTGTAGTTTTTAGAGGTTTCCATGTTCTTTATCCTTGACATTTAGCGGCAAGAATTTTTTCCATGGCTTCGCTTACCATCCGTTCAATATCAGAGGCGACAGTTACCTTTAGTCCTATGAGGGCATTTTCTGCGGTAGAGGGCATATAAAACAGTTCGTGGGGTTCAATTTCCAGGGCCTTGGCAAGCCGTTCAAGCATATTGGCAGAGGGAAATTTTTTGGCAAGTTCAATCATGGCAAAGTAATGTGTTGATATATTAGCTCTTTCGGACAGTTTTTCCTGGGTTAAACCCAATTTCAAACGGTTTTTCTTCAGGTTGAGAGCTAAAACTTCCTTAATTCCTTTTATTTTTTCCGGCAACTTTACCTCACAGGCAATGTTAAATGGTTTTTATCTATTGACATATTCTTTATTAGACAAGTATACTTTGTCTAATAGAACAGGTTCTTGTGGAATTATGATATTTAAGGGCCATAATTCAGAGAGAGGAAGGTTATAATATGAAAAACAAATTTTTGTTATTTTTCACAATCATCGCGATAATAGCAGGAATGCTATTATTAAGCACAGCCTGCGGCGGCGGCGATGGCGGCAATGGTCTCCCGTTTGGCGGCGACCCCTTGCCAGGCAGCGATCCCTGCGCAGACGGACATGACTTTAGTGCAATTGTTACAACAACAGCAAGCTGCACGGAAGCAGGTGAAGACGCGCACAAATGCACCCGTTGTCCATATACCGTGTATACCGATGCACCTGCGCTTGGACACATGGCTCCTGGCGCAGTACCTGCAACATGCACAACAGCCGGAAATTCCGGAGCAGGAATCTGCGAGCGTTGCGGAGTAGGAGATGCAGGCAGCCCCATTCCCGCGCTTGGCCACGACCACTTTCAAAGCCTGGTCTGCACCAGATCAGGTTGCGGCCATCAATACGCACTCGGCGACCCAGGCCCGGGCGGCGGCTTTATTTTCTATGTTGCGGATGGCGGGGGCACACCAGCAAGAACACCCTTTACCCTCTACATGAACGCCACTGACACTGTTGGTATTACCGCCCACTACCTTGAAGCCGCGCCTGCTGATAT
>Ga0099364_10012047_pt1 | contig 11719 bp, 11 predicted proteins | sample TergutTh196P3_FD_73070 | JGI IMG/M metagenome (GOLD analysis project Ga0099364, IMG submission 73070) | Microcerotermes parvus P3 segment gut microbial communities from Pointe-Noire, Republic of the Congo - Th196 P3 | ecosystem: Host-associated > Arthropoda: Insects > Digestive system > Gut ...
TCTTTGCCAAAAAGCCTCGCCACCCATGCGAAGCATGGGACAGCGCATGCTACGCCTACGTTTTTTGGCTTCGAATTGCGACAAAATTCGCAGCAAATCTGCGCAACAGAGTTTTCGGAGGTTGCCACATTTACTATACAAAATGGCTGCGCGAAAAGCAGCAAGACGACTTTCTTTCCCGGACAGAAGCCATGGATGTATACTTGGCCGCTACAAAGGAGATTGCTTAATGGATGCACTCAAAAACAAGCTGACACTAGCGGAACAGGAAGAAATGCTTAATGACTGCATACGCAAAGAAAAACCCCTTGCAGATGAGCTGTCAAAAAAGGGTTTGACATACGACTCTTTACGGTATCGTGAATATGTGGATGTCACCATGCAAGACAGAAGCAGCGAGACACTGGATGAAAAGCCAAAGGCACCGGCTTCGATTCCGGCAGTCAGCTTCTTTTCGGGAGCGGGAGGTTTGAACATCGGTTTTGAATATGCGGGCTTTGACAATCTCGTTTCCATTGAATGTAACGAGATATTTTGCGATACGTTGAGACGTAACAATCCTAATAAAGCTATTATCGGCCCGCCCGTCAGTACGGGGGATGTCAGAAATCACGAGGAAATAGCATCCCTACTTGGCGCAATAATTGGCTCGTCCAAGCCTTTTGATGGGGTGTTCCACGGCGGTCCCCCTTGCCAATCTTTCAGCATAGCGGCAAATCAGCGGTTTGGCAAAGACAGCGACAACTTCAAGCGCAGGGGGTTCGATGATGAGGAAAAAGGTGAGTTGCTATTTGACTACCTTTGGTATATAAAGCGCTTTATGCCGAGGGCATTTCTGATTGAAAATGTGGCCGGAATTGAAGATTGTGACGGCAATGGAACAATTAAAACTGTATTAGACGAGTTATCAAGTCTTGGATATAATATCATGTCACCGAAAATCGTCAATGCCGCCCATTATGGTGTGCCGCAAAACAGGTTGCGTTGGCTCACTATTGGCACACGTTCGGGAAAGGCGGTCGATTTTCCGGCACCGACTGAACATGCAACCGCCTGTTTCGGGTTGTTTAACTGCGACTTGGGCAATGTGGACAATCATCAGACCCGCAAACATTCCGCGGAATCCATAAGCAGGTATATGCGGTTGGCTTATGGCGCTCGTGACAAACTTGGGCGAGTGGACAGGCTTAGCCCATATGCACCTTCAAAAACCGTCATTGCTGGCGGAACCAAAGGCGGAGGGAGATCACATTTGCACCCTTACTCACCGCGCACCTTATCCGTCAGGGAGTGTGCCAGATTGCAGACATTCCCCGACTCGTATGTATTTACGGGAGCAACAGCGCGACAGTTCACGCAAGTCGGTAATGCAGTTCCTCCTTTGTTGGCGTATAAGATAGCCATGCAGATTAGGGAGGGGCTTTAGATAACAAGGAGAAAACACCATGACCAACAGGGAAAAATTTTTATCCGTGATCCACAACGAAAGCAAGCAAGAAATGCCCATTGTCCATTTTGGCTATTGGGATGAGACGGTGGAAAAATGGCAGCAGGAAGGACACGCAACGGCAGAGGATGACTGGGACAGCATCTCCAAAAAGCTGGGCTTCGACTTTGAATATGGCGTATCCTTTTCCGGCCATTGCGGCCTCTACCCGGTTTTCGAGGAGAAGGTGGTGGAGACCCTGCCGGATGGTTCGCAGCATGTCCTGAACGAGGAGGGGGTCATTGAACTGAGAAAGCCGGGCGTCGTCTCCATCCCGGCCGAGATCGGCCATACCCTGACCGACCGGGCCTCATGGGAAGCCGAATACCTGCCAAGGCTTAAGTTTAGCGCCGACAGATATGATTTCAGTTGGCTTGCCGCCTACGCCCAAAGCGGCAATCCCATCGGCTTATACGGCGGCAGCCTCTATGGCTGGATCCGCAACTGGTTTGGCATCGTGGAGCTGTCATACATCGCCGTGGATGATGAAGATTTGTATGACGAAGTGATAGCCACGGTCGGCGATTTATGCTACAAGGTCATAGGGCATGGCTTGGCAGAAAGCCGCAAGATGGGCGTGAGCTTCGACTTCATCCATTTTTGGGAGGATATTTGCTTTAACACCGGACCTTTGGTAAGCCCTGCCATCTTCGCGGAAAAGGTCGGGCCTTATTATAAAAAAATCACCGACCTGGGCAAGGAGTACGGCGTGAAGGTTATCTCGCTCGATTGCGACGGAAAGATAGACCTGTTGCTCCCGATCTGGCTTAGAAATGGCGTGAATACCATGTTTCCCATCGAGGTGGGTACATGGGAAGCAAGCATAAAGCCCTGGCGCGAACAGTACGGGCAAAGCCTATTGGGGATCGGCGGCATGGACAAGCGCGTCTTCGCCCAGGACAAGGCGGCGGTGGACGCCGAGATAGAACGCCTGAAACCGCTGGCCGCCCTGGGTGGGTATATCCCCTGCCCCGACCACCGCATCCCGCCCGATGCCGAGTGGGATAACGTGCGTTATTATTGCGAACGGATGCGGGAGACGTTTAAGTAAGCCCTAAGATATCCTCCAGCACCAAAGCCAGGCCGTCATGGTCATTATCCGTAGTTGTGACGATGTCGGCGACCTCCTTTAGCGAGGCCGCCCCGTCGCACATGGCGATGGAGAGACCGGCGGCCTTAAGCATGGGCAGATCATTTTCCGCGTCGCCGGCGGCGATGGCGTTTTCCGGGGGAATGCCGAGCATGTCGCATAGCCTAAGCAGGGCCTTACCCTTGCCGGAGGTGGCGGGCAGCATGTCGAGCAGAACGGAGGCGGAATAGGCGAAAGTGACGCTTGTAAGCACGTGCTCCAGCTGCGCTCGCAGGGCCGCGAGCCGCCCATGACCGTCCAGGGCGATGGCCAGGCATTTGTTCGGATCCTTTGTCAGACTGTTTTCCATGTTGTCCGAGAAGACGACAGGGGTATCGATGATACGCTGATAGTAGGCCAGTTCCTCCGACATACCGGGCGAGATGATGTGGCTGTCCGTGTAGGTGTGGCTGTAGACGCCCATTTTGGCAGATGTTTCCAAAATACGCAGGGCATCGTCCGTATTCATCGACAGGCGATGGAGGATTTTTTGCTGGTCGCAGTCATAAATCTGCCCGCCGTTGTAGGCAATCAAATACATGGCGGGAAACATAAGACCCAGCGTGCGCCTGACATTCTTCGTGCTGTTCAGGTCACGCCCGGTACTGAGGACTATCGTGTGGCCGGCCGTGGCGAAGGCTTTAAGCACCTGGAACGTGCGGGGGCTGATGGTTTTTTCGCGATTTAAGAGCGTGCCGTCCAAGTCCGTGAATAATATTTTCTGTTCAATCGTCATCGTCCACCCGCGTAATATAGACCGCCGTCCGCTTCCGGGCCGCCTCGTCGCTGGCCAGGTATTCGTCGTAGCTGGTGATTTTGTCGATGATGCGCCCGCCCGGCAGGATTTCGATGATGCGGTTTGCGCTCGTCTGGACAAATTGATGGTCATGGCAGGCAAAAAGGGCCACGCCGTTAAATTTTATCAGACCATTGTTTAAGGCGGTGATGGCCTCCATGTCCAGATGGTTGGTCGGCTCGTCAAAAATCAGGCAATTGGCGCCGGAGATCATCATCTTGGAGAGCAGACAGCGCACCCGCTCGCCGCCGGAGAGCACCTTTAGCTGCTTCACACCGTCTTCCCCGGCAAAGAGCATCCGTCCGAGGAAGCCGCGGACATAGGTGGCATCTTTGTTTTCCGAAAAAGTGGTCAGCCATTCGGCGATGGTGCTATCGGAGGCAAACTCTACCCCGGCATCCTTGGGGAAATAGGCCTGCGTGGTGGTGACCCCCCATTTGAAGCTGCCGCTGTCCGGCTCCATCTCGCCTATCAGAATCTTAAAAAAGGTCGTGATGGCGGCCTCGTTGCCGCCGACAAAGGCGATTTTATCCTCGCGCCCCATGACAAAGGAGATACCGTCCAAGATTTTTTCGCCGTTTATCGTTTTGGATATATTGTCGACAAAGAGTACTTCGTTGCCGATGTCACGATCGGGCCTAAAGTCTATGTAGGGGTACTTGCGGCTGGAAGGGCGGATGTCGTCCAGCTCGATTTTTTCCAGCGCCCGCTTCCTGGAGGTGGCCTGCTTGGATTTGGAGGCATTGGCAGAGAAGCGGCTGATGAATTCTTGCAGTTCCTTGATTTTTTCTTCTTTTTTCTTGTTCGCCTCTTTCATTTGGCGGATGATGAGTTGGCTGGATTCGTACCAAAAATCATAGTTGCCGGCATAGAGTTGAATCTTGCCATAGTCGATGTCGGCGATATGGGTGCAGACCTTGTTGAGGAAATAGCGGTCGTGCGAGACGACGATGACGGTGTTGTCAAAGTTTATCAAAAATTCCTCAAACCAGGCGATGGCGTCCAGGTCCAGGTGGTTGGTCGGCTCGTCCAGCAGCAAAATGTCGGGGCTGCCAAACAGGGCCTTGGCCAGGAGGACCTTGACCTTCTTGGCGCCCGTAAGCTCGCTCATTTGCTTATCATGTTCATCTGTTTCCAGGCCCAGGCCGTTTAGGAGCGTGGCGGCCCCCGCCTCGGCCTCCCAGCCGTCCATTTCGGCAAACTCGCCCTCCAGTTCACTGGCGCGGATGCCGTCTTCGTCGCTAAAATCGGCCTTGGCGTAGATGGCCTCTTTTTCCTTCATCACCTCATAGAGGCGTTTATTGCCCATGATGACGACATCCAGCACCGTATAGGCGTCGTAGATGAAGTGGTCTTGCTCCAGGACGGACATGCGCTGTCCGGGCGTGATGTGGACATCGCCCCGGGTGGTCTCCAGCTTTCCGGCCAGAATTTTTAAGAAGGTCGATTTGCCCGCGCCATTGGCGCCTATCAGGCCATAGCAGTTGCCTTCGGTGAATTTGATGTTCACATCCTCGAAAAGGGCGCGCTTACCCAGGCGCAGGGTGATGTTATTTGCACTGATCATAAGAACCTCGCGAATGTTTATTGCAACAGTTACTATTATACATAAGCGGGGGGAAAAGGCAAGAGGCTTGCCAACACCCCCCAAACCCTGTATAATGACCCTGTTGTGGTATTGGCAAAATTAACGCTTTTTTTTGGAAGGGAGAAATATGGCAACATCATACGGAAATTGTTTCATCTGTGGCAAGACTGCGGGCAAACTTGCGACCAAGAGTCACATCCTAAAGGAACATGGCATGGGGGACGAGCCTTGTTATCTTGTCAAGGCCGAGGGCTTTTATAATAAAGGTTATTGGCTCTTTTTCAGCGTGGCCCTAAATGCGTCGTTGTCGTCCGTGGATTCTTTTCTGCGGAAAATTTGGTGCGAGTGCTGCGGCCACTTAAGCGCATTCAGGGTGGGCGGTCGTGATATTGCCATGTCCCGTAAAGTATCATCGCTTTTAGTTGGGGATGTCCTATCATATGAGTATGATTTTGGAACACCCACCGACATAATTGTCACGGTGCTGGACGAAATTTCCCGGAAGAAGCAACGAGAGAAAGTCCAGTTGATTGCCCGCAATGTTTTGCCGAAGGCTTGTTGCGTTCTTTGCGGGACCCAGGCCGTGGCAGTGGGCGCCTTTCATGGCGAGCTGTATTGCAGTAAATGTGCGGACGCTATCCCCAAAGACGATGAGATGTTTCTGAGGATTGTAAATTCGCCGCGTTCTGGCGCTTGCGGGTATGACGGTGAACTGGATGTCTGGACCTTTGACCCCGCCAGGATTCGCCAGTAGCCGCAATCTAAGCTAGCGCATTAGAGGTGCAGTTTGGTTATAAAAGCATATGCGCAATTAGGCTGCGCCATTAGGGAAGGATAGACGGCATGGTTATCAGAAACATAAGGGAAATTGGCGACGACATACTGGAAAAGAGAAGCAAGGAAGTGACGAAGGTCACGCCGCGGATTCGGACATTGATTAAGGATATGTTTGAGACGATGTATGATGTGGAGGGTGTGGGCCTCTCGGCCTGTCAGGTGGGGGTGCTCAAGCGCATTTTTATCATCGACGAAACGGGCGAGGACCCCAAAGTCCTCATCAATCCGCGCATCATAGAAAGAAGCGGGGAGCAGACGGGCAAGGAAGGCTGTCTGAGCGTGCCCGGCAAGCACGGCATCGTTACGCGGCCGGATTATGTAAAGATACTGGCCTACAATGAGGATATGGAGCCCTACGAAATGGAGGGTACCGAGTTATTGGCGCGGGCTCTTTGCCATGAGATGGATCATCTGGACGGGCTGCTGTATATCACCCGGGTTGAGGGTGAGCTGAGGGATAATACGGATGAGGATGAAGATTGAAAAATGCTTCGCATTTTAGCGTTCTTCTGGGCATCGGCAGATAAGGATAAACTATAGATGAAAATCATATACATGGGAACGCCGGCGTTTGCCCTGCCGCCCCTAAAGGCGATAATGGCCGCCGGACATCCAGTGCTGGCTGTTGTCACCCAGCCGGACAAACCCAGCGGCCGAGGGCGGGCAATGACGGCTTCCCCCATCAAGGCATATGCGCTGGAGCAGAATATAGATGTTTTGCAGCCGCAAAAGCTAAAGAGCGTCGAGGCAATCTCGGAACTAAAGCAATACGCCGCCGACATCTATGTGGTGGCCGCATATGGACAGATTTTATCCGAGGAAATCCTTAATATGCCGCCCTTTGGCTGCATAAACATCCACGCCTCGCTGCTGCCATGTTATCGCGGTGCCGCTCCCATACAGCGTGCCATCATGGAGGGGGCAGTAGATACCGGCGTCACCATCATGCAGATGGATGCAGGCATAGACACGGGTGACATGCTACTTTCCGAGGTTGTGCGGCTAGATGAGCGGGAAACGGCCGATAGCCTGAGCGAAAAGCTCTCCCGGCTGGGGGCGCAGTTGGTATGTGAGGCATTAGCCCAAATCGAAGTAAAGACGGTTACAGCCAGAAGGCAAGATGAATCGCTGGCGACCTACGCCCCGCTGCTTAGGGCAGAAGAAGGGCAGATAGACTGGTGTTTACCGGCGCCACGGATAGAGCGACTTTTGCGGGGCCTGTACCCCAAACCCGGTGCCTATACATATTATCAAGGAAATATGCTAAAAATATGGTCCGCCGAGATTGTGGGGGAGGCAGGAGAGAGTAAGGCCTCGCCTGGCACGATAGTAGCATGTGAGAAAAACGCCATTATCGTGGCCTGCGGCGTAGACTGTATAAAAATAACCGAGTTGCAAGCGGCAGGCAAAAAGCGGATGACGGCCGCAGCCTTTTTGGCCGGGCATAAGATGGTGGCAGGGGAGCGGCTGGGAATTCACAATTCATAATTCATAATGCATAATGCATAATTGTGGAAAGGCAAAATAATTAATGGCAAAAATAAAATGATAAAACAGCGGAATAACAGAATAACAGAATAACAGAATAACAGAATAACAGAATAGCAAAATAACAAAATGACAAAATAACAAAATAGCAAAATAATTATGCATTAAACAAGGAGGATGCCCATGTACTTATACGACTCATCATACATACTGGTTTTAATTGGTGCCCTGCTATGCTTTGTGGCCAGCGGGTATTTGAAAAAAACCTTCAAAAAATATTCCCAAGTCCGTTGCCAAAGCGGGATTAGTGGGGCCGAGGCGGCGGCGCGGATACTCAGAAGCAGTGGGATAGTGGACGTGAAGGTGGAGCGGGTTCCGGGGAATTTGACCGACCATTATGACCCGCGCAATAAGACGCTCAGGCTTTCGGACAGCGTGTACGATTCCAACTCGATAGCCGCCGTGGGTGTCGCCGCCCACGAATGTGGCCATGCCGTACAACATAACAGGGGTTATGTTTTGCTGAAACTGCGCTCCCTCTTGCTGCCCATCGCTTCCATTGGCTCCAAACTGGGCTTTCCCCTGGTGTTTTTGGGGATACTCTTTGGCCTGGAGTTTCCTATACCTGGCACGGACTATATTCTCTCGTTGATAGATTTGGGTATCATATTTTTTGGCGCGGCGGTGCTGTTTCAACTGCTGACCTTGCCGGTGGAATTTAACGCCTCCGGCCGTGCCCTGCACGTCCTCCATGACTACGGTATCATGGGCGACACGGAGGTGGGTGATGCCCGCCGGGTACTCACCGCCGCTGCCCTGACCTATGTGGCCAGCGCCGCCACTGCCGCCTTGCAGTTGTTCCGTTTGATTTTGCTGCGCGATAGCAGACGCAGGTGATTTTAATGCATAATGCATAATTCATAATGCATAATGGTGAGATATGGAAAAAAGCGCTCACAATGCGCCGCGGGCTGTTGTGTTATCCGTGCTGATGAAAGTAAACGAAGAGGGGGCCTACTGTCATCTGTGTTTGCGGCAGACGATGAAAAAAATCGACCACTGGCCAGACCGTGACAAGAGGCTAATCAAGCGCTTGGTCGAAGGCACGGTCAGCCGGCGCTTGCAATTGGACTATATCATAGACTGTCATGCCCATACCCCCGTCAGTAAAATGAAGCCGCCAGTGCGTAATATCCTACGCATGAGCGTCTATCAGATTATCTTCATGGACCAAATTCCCGACCGTGCCGCCTGCGATGAGGCGGTTAAACTGGCCAAGCAGCGCGGTTTTATGCCGCTGGCGGCCTTTATCAATGCAATCCTGCGTAATATCATCAGAAATAAGGAGCAGTTACTTGCCAAAATGGAGCAAGAAGAGGGCAAAGAGGCACTGTCCCTTAAGTATTCCATGCCACAGTGGATAATAGATTTATGGCTCTTGGATTATGCGGCAGCAGATGTGACAGTGATGCTCGACGCCCTGCTTACGATACGGCCGCTTACGCTGCGCCTGGCGGCGGGGCTTTCTAAAAAGGAAGTGGGGCAGTGGCTGGCATCCATCCAACTGGAGGGGCATGCAGTCCATCCCCATCCTTTGCTGGACTATGCCTATGAGCTGTCAAAGGGTGATAAAATTGCTGATTTACCCGGCTTTGGGCAAGGTTTGTTTGCTGTGCAGGATGTGGCCTCGATGCTGGCCATAGAGGCGGCGGGTATTGCCAAGGGCGATGTCGTCCTGGATGTCTGTGCCGCCCCCGGCGGTAAGGCCCTGCATGCGGCCGAGCGGGCAAAGCGGGTGATGGCGCGCGACAGGGATGCAAAAAAATGTGACATCATCCGCGAGAACGCTGCCCGCCTGGGTCATGGCAATGTGGAGATATGCGCCCACGATGCCACGGTGTTTGACCCGTCCATGGTGGATGTGGCTGATGTGCTGATTGTGGATCTGCCTTGTTCGGGCCTGGGGACGCTGTATAAACGGCCGGATTTAAAGTACAGGCTCACGCCGGCCATGCTGGAAGAGATATGTGCCTTGCAGCGGCGGATTTTGGAGGTGGTGTGGCGCTATGTCCGCCCCGGCGGGATTTTGGTCTATTCTACCTGCACAATCAATCGGGCGGAAAACACGGACATGATGCAGTGGTTTGTGGGGCATCATCCTTTTGAATATGATCCGTTCCCGAGGGAAGTGCCGTTTTTTGCCATGCAAAATGAAAACAGCGCCCAGTTGCAACTGCTCCCCGGCATCCACCCCTGTGAGGGGATGTATATTTGCCGCTTGCGGCGGAGGGGGTCCGCGAGGGGCGTTCGTAAATCGCAAGGAGCGGCAGTGTGATTCATAAGCCGGACCTTGGCGAGACGTCGTTACTTAGCTCACTGCCTGTTTTTTAGGCAGGGAGCTTATGTAACGCAACGTCGAGGCAGAGCGAAAGCGCGTCCGGCGTTGAATCAGCACGAACGCTCCCATGCGCCACAAACTTCACTGCCGCCCCTCGCTCCCCGCAACCCAGCACAAGGAGTTGCCACATGACAGACATAAAATCCCTGACCCTGGCCGAGCTTAGGGATGAGCTAGCCAATATGGGTGAAAAAGCGTATCGCGCCGAGCAGATTTTTGGCTGGCTGCATCAAAAGCGGGCGGCTAGCTTTGCCGAGATGTCAAACATCCCCCTCGCGCTCAGGGAACGCCTTAAGAGCCACTATGAATTTGCCGCCTTCACGGACTATGAACTGCTAAAGTCGTCCCTGGACGAGACGCGCAAATACCTCTTTAGTTTAAAAGACGGGCATAGGGTGGAAAGCGTGCTGATGTCATATAAATATGGCCGGGTGGCCTGCATATCGAGCCAAGTGGGCTGCCGCATGGCCTGCGTGTATTGTGCCTCGACATATAATAGCTTTGTGCGGTCGCTCAGTGCCGGGGAAATGCTGGAGCAAGTGTACGCCATCGGCCGGGATGTAGACGAGCGCGTGAGCCGGGTGGTGGTGATGGGTACGGGTGAGCCGCTGGATAATTATGATGAGTTGATTAAATTCATCCACATCCTCACGGATGAGTCGGGCCAAGACGTGAGTGAGCGCCATATCACCGTCTCGACCTGTGGCCTGGTGCCAATGATATATCGTCTGGCTGATGAGTCCTTGCAGATAAACCTGGCCCTGTCGCTTAATGCCTGCGACGATGAAAAGCGCGGCCGTATCATGCCGACGGCAAAAACATACCCGCTGGATGAAATTCTTCGCGCCCTGGTCTATTATTTTCAAAAAAGCGGCCGCCGCATAAGTTTTGAATATAATTTGATAAAAGACTTTAATGATACGCCGGAAGATGCACTGGCACTAAGGGATTTAGCGCTAAACTTCAAGCAGGCGGCGGGGAGTCCTTTGGTCAATCTGATACCCTTAAACCCCCTCCCCGGCAAGGAATTATCGCCGCCATCGCCTAAAAGAATAGTGGATTTCAAAAATATACTTGAAAAATATCAAATAAATGTTACCATTAGAAGTAAAATGGGAGCCGATATTTGCGGTGCCTGCGGGCAACTGCGTGGGGGAGTTCCCCACGGGGGCCTTAGCTAATGGGAGAAACGGATGCTTGAATCAGTTGCAATAGCTGATATAGGCAAAAGGCGCAAGCTTAATCAAGACGTGGTCTATGCCACGATGGACACAGTCGGTAACTTGCCGAATCTTTTTATTGTGGCCGATGGCATGGGTGGACATAGCGGCGGTGAGCTGGCCTCCAAGTGGAGTGTCGAGACGGTGCTGGATGTCGTCAAAAACTCCAAACACACGGAGGCGGAGGCGATTTTCGAGCAGGCAGTGCAAGCGGCCAACAAAACCATCCGCCAAAGGGCGAGTGAGAGCGATGTCCTCTATGGCATGGGTACGACGCTGGTGATTGCCAGCATAGACGAAAACTCCGTCCAGGTCATGAACGTCGGCGACAGCCGCCTGTATCTGGCGGAACCGAAGAAAAAGAGCATCCGCCAAATAACGGTGGACCATTCCCTGGTCGAGGAAATGATAGTGGGCGGCCGGATTAGCCGGGAGGATGCCAGATACCATCCCGACAAGCACATCATCACCCGGGCGATTGGGGCCAAGGAATGGCTTGCGGCCGATTTTTTCCGCGTGGAGCTTAAGGGCCGCGAACTAATTTTGATGTGTTCGGATGGCCTGTCCAATATGCTGCGCGACGACGAGATAGCCAAGATTTTACAAGGCAAAAAGAGCATCGAGCAAAAAGCCAATGATTTGATAAAAGCGGCAAATGACAAAGGCGGCTCGGATAACATAGCCGTCGTATTGATTTCAATAGGATAAAAAAGCAATGGTTAAAGCAGGCATGATTATCGGTGAACGATACGAAATATTGGAGAAAATCGGTACCGG
>Ga0099364_10012048_pt1 | contig 11719 bp, 13 predicted proteins | sample TergutTh196P3_FD_73070 | JGI IMG/M metagenome (GOLD analysis project Ga0099364, IMG submission 73070) | Microcerotermes parvus P3 segment gut microbial communities from Pointe-Noire, Republic of the Congo - Th196 P3 | ecosystem: Host-associated > Arthropoda: Insects > Digestive system > Gut ...
CCCCCCAAAAAACTTGAAGTATCCAGAGTGTGGACAAGCACAGCGATCGTTTTGCGCTCGGATGAGAAAAACAGTGGGGACTTTGCGGTGAAAAGGGGATCGGAAGGTGCAAAAGGTTACCGAAAGAACGCAAAAACTCAGAAAAACTCGCTTTGCGATTTGGCCAAACCACTGTTTCCGAACAAGTCTAATGAATGTGCCGCAGCGGAATGCGTTGGAACATCCCCGGCGGCCAATCGATTTTGACCCTTCGCAGCATCGTCAAATCCAGCCGCTGGCCGCTCTTCCGGACGGCATACAAAAAACTTGGAGAATTGCCTAAACTACCGCAACCTGCGAAAAGCTAAAGTTACGCCCAAAATTTTACAACACCCAAAAATCCCGGAGATTGAGACGTGTTATCCGGTCACTCCGCTCGCTACGATCACTGCGTTCCCGGCTGTTGTTCGCGAACCGCGATGCTGTAGCTTTTCCGGGGGTTCCAGCGTGTACGCCTCACCCCAGGCTACCTTGTGCGTCCCCGATAGGGGCAGAAAGACGCGCACAAAATTTTACTGCACTCCGGATGGAAAGTCGCGGGTGTCTCCCATTTTTGCGGGGATCGCGTATAATTAAATGATGGTTGTTTCTTTGTTCGGGCAGTGCTGGAAAAGCGTTGCTAACACTTGAAAAACACATTTCTTATGCGAACCACGCGAGTCAGGTTGTTAAATGAAGACAGGTATTGTCGGTTATAAGGGGTCAGGAAAAAGCACATTATTCGAATGGCTGACAGGGACTAAGGCTGATCCATCGTTGGCGCATGGCACGCAGTCGGCAATGGCGGCGGTTCCTGAGCCGCGAGTTGCCGCTCTGTGCGAGATTTACAAGCCCAAAAAAGTCACGATGGCCTCACTCGAAATCGTTGATACACCGGGACTTGCACGCGATCAGCAAGGCAATCCCGCAAGGCTGGCCCAATTGCGGGAAGTCGATTGCCTGTTGTGTGTTGTGCCGGTTTTTGAAGGTTCGGACTTGCAAAAAGAGTTGCAGGCATTCGAGGAAGACCTGATGTTGGCCGACCTGGAACTGGTCATGAACCGCATCGAACGGGTCAAGGGGCCGCAGAAACGCAATTTGTCAAAAGCGGAAAATGACAAACTGGCCTACGAGCTGGAAACGCTGGAAATCGTGCAGGCGGCCATGGAATCGGGCAAACCGCTTCGCGAAGACGAGCTGAGTGAAGACCAGCAGAAAGTCACGCGGGCATTTCGACTCATGAGCGAAAAACCGCGCATGGTGATTGTCAATACGGCGGATGATGCGACCGATCACGAATCGTACCAAGCCTTTTCGACGGAAAAATGTCCGGTGGCTGCGGTTTCCGTACGATTGGAAAATGATCTGGCCGCCATGTCACCGGAAGAGCGGGCGGCTTTTCTTGAAGAAATGGGACTGACGGCGTCTGATCGTGACAAAATTCTAAAAATGCTGCTGGACGCATCGGGGCAGATGCTTTTTATGACGGCTGGCGACAAAGAGGTGCGAACCTGGCTTGTACGAAAAAACGGGACAGCGATCGAGGCTGCCGCCGAAATTCATACGGATATGGCGAAAGGCTTTATCAGGGCGGAGATTATGAAATGTGACGACCTCATCCGTCTGGGCGGCGAACGGGCGGTCAAAGCCGAAAACCTCGTCCGCCGCGAACCGAAAGATTACGTGATTCAGGACGGTGACGTCATTTTGTTCCATTTCAGCGGGTAACGAGGGGGATGAAATCATGTCAAAATACGTTTATGTTGATAATTCCAATGTTTGGATAGTAGGGATGCGGGTTTCCGCAGTGGAACGCGGTTTGGCGTTTGACGTTTATGACGCGTCGTCAAGAAACATAGTCGATTATGATTGGAAATATGATTTCGGCAAACTGCTGGAGATCGCAGCAGGGCCAAAAAACAACCTGAAACGAGCGGTTCTTTATGGTTCAAGACCCCCACAAAATGACTCCCTGTGGCAGGCTGCCCAAAAATCAGGGTTTGAAACTGTCATCATGAACCGTAATGTCCAAAATCGGGAAAAGAAGATCGACATGGGCATCGGGGTCACGATCCTTGAAGATTCCTATTCCCTGATTCGCGATAAAAATGAAGATGAAATGATCCTCATTGCCGGTGACAGTGATTATGTCCCGGTGGTGGAGTCGGTTGTCCGGCGCGGCATACAATTCTCCGTTTGGTTTTGGGAACATGCCTCGCGCGAACTCAAGGAAGCCGCAACAAGCTTTGTGCCGTTAGACCCCTACATTGATAAGATGAGAAAGTAAACATGGCTTCCAAAGACTTTGACAAAGCGAAAAAGAACAAGGCTGACGAGTTTTACACGCAACTTTCTGATATTGAAGCGGAAATGTGTCATTATCGGCAACGTTTCCGTGACAAAACCATTTTTTGCAATTGCGATGATCCTTATGAGAGTCATTTTTTCAAGTATTTTGCGGTGAATTTCAACGCCCTGGGACTGAAAAAGCTGATCGCCACCTGTTATATCGGTTCGCCGACTGCCAACACGCAGTTGTCGTTATTTGACGATGAGCCGCCGGAGAACAAGACGATGAGAAGTCCGCATAAAATTGAAATTACGGAAGTCACAGATGAAAACGCGGACGGTGCCGTTGACCTGGCCGACTTGGAGTTGTTGCTACGGAACAAGAAAAACGTGTTGACTCGGCTCAAGGGAGATGGTGATTTTCGCTCCTCCGAATGTATCGGATTGATGAAACAAGTGGACGTCGTAGTGACCAACCCGCCGTTTTCCCTGTTCCGTGAGTATGTGACGCAACTGATTGATCATGAAAAAAAGTTTATCATCATCGGAAATGTCAATGCCATCACGTATAAGGAAATATTTAAGCTTTTCCAGGAAAATCGAATTTGGTTGGGCCAGAGTATTCACAGCGGTGACCGGGAATTTCGCGTACCGGAACATTATCCGTTGCAAGCGGCGGGATTCAGAGTGGACGAAAACGGCGTCAAGTATATCCGCGTCAAAGGCGTGCGATGGTTTACGAACTTGGACTTTAAGGAATGCCATGAAAACATCGTTTTTGCATAAACGTTATACGCCGAAAGAATTTCCGCATTAAGACAATTATGGCGCAATCGATGTGGATAAAACAATCGACATCCCCTACGATTATGATGGAGTCACGGGTGTTCCAATAACGTTTTTGGATAAATATAACCCCGAACAATTTGAGATTCTGGGAATTGACAGATATATTGAAGGAAATAAAACACCGAATAAACGATTTACGATCAACGGGAAAGAAATCTACGCCCGAATCGTAATCCGCCGAATAGGAGAAGCACAGTGAAAATCGAAACTCAAAGAAATCACCATCCGTGAAGTTGCGGAAAACATACGTCGATAACGCGGAAGAAGGCGTGGACGGATATAACGGCAGATTGAATATCCGCCCAAAATATCAGCGTGAGTTCATCTTTGATGAAAAGAAACGCAATGCCGCAAACACTTTGGATTTCCCCAAATGCCAACCGACCACATCACACCGTGGAGCAAAGGCGGCCACACCACCCCGGACAACTGCCAAATGCTTTGCGCAGGCTGCAACAGAAAAAAGAGTGATCGTTAGTCGGCCTCCCAAACGCCAGGCAAACTGACAGGTTGGAATGGAATACACGTTGAATTCTACTACTGTTTTCTTTTTTCACTTTTCGTTTTCTCCTGCATAATACTTATTGAATTTTCTTTGACTTCGATGTAAACTTGTTAAAATATAATTCTTGAAAGTACAAAGTAACATGAGCTACAAGAGAATCATTCCCTGTCTTGACATGCGGGACGGTCGGGTTGTCAAGGGTGTCAATTTTGTCAATATTATTGACGCGGGCGATCCGGTCGAGCTTGCGCAGCGTTACGAACAAGAGGGTGCCGACGAGTTGGTGATGCTTGACATCACCGCGACCGAAGAAGGCCGGAAAACCCTGGTCGATGTTGTACGGAAAACAGCAGCGGCAATCACTATTCCGTTTGCCATTGGCGGGGGCATCGCTTCGCTGGAGGATTTTGAGACGATATTCGATGCCGGGGTTTCAAAAGTCGCGATGAACTCGGCGGCGGTGCGCCAGCCGGAGTTATTACAGGCGGCATCGGAAAAATTCGGGCGGGAAAAAATCGTTGCCTGTGTCGATCCGAAAAAAGTACAAAAAGATGGTCGCGATTTTTGGGAGGTTTTCATCAGTGGCGGCAAGATCGGCACGGGACTTGATGCGGTCTCATGGTCGAAGGAAGTGGAACGCCTCGGGGCCGGGGAAATCGTATTGACCTCGATGGATGGAGATGGTACAAAAAAGGGTTATGACCTTGAGATCACGCGGGCGGTGGCCGAAGCGGTGACGATTCCCGTCATTGCCAGCGGCGGCGCCGGTTCGTTGCAGGATTTGGCCGACGGCATCCTCATCGGAAAAGCCGACGGTGTGCTGGCAGCCAGTATTTTTCACTTCGGCGAAGTCACCATTCCGCAGGTCAAGGCGTTTTTCAGGGAAAAAGGGATTGAAGTGAGGTGAGAGAGAAGAAGTAGCCATGCGTTGCTGACAACTTGCCTGAGTGAAGTAATTGCAGAATAGAAAGCATGAATCCAGACGACCAACAACCGGCCAGGAAAAACCTCCGGGAACACCTCAAGCAGTTTCAGCACGATCCGTTTTTCAGGTCGACGTTCAGCGAGCCGGAGTTGTTTCGCAAGTTGCTGGTGTGGCTTTTGCCAATTGCGGCGGAACTGCTCGACCTTGACCGGATGGAAATGCAAAAGGACTCGTTGCTCGACGAACAACTCAAAGCCTATTACACAGATTTACTTTACAAAATCCCGATTCGAGGCACCAACGAAAACCTGGTCGTTTTCGTTTTGGTCGAGCATAAAACGTCCCCGGAACGCTGGACGATGTTTCAGGTTTTGCGATACATTGTCCTGATTTGGCAACATGAATTTAACGCCGCAAAGAACAAGGCAGGCTTGCAGACTTTATGTTGCCGCCGATTTTGCCGATCATCGTTTATCACGGTGAACGGAAGTTTACCGCGACGATTCGATTTGGCAAATTGATCCGTCCGGTCAAAGGTTTTGAAAAATACATGCTCGATTTTGAGAGTCTGTTGCTTGACCTGACGCAGACCGATGAAGACACCCTGCCGGAGGATTTGGAACTGTACTGCATTTTGGACGTCATGCAGGCGGTTTTTCGCAAGGATATTGCTGACCGGATGTTGCGGATTTCCCGGAAACTGAAACCGAAATTTCAGGATGACGAGAGATACCATGACCGTTGGCTGAAGTTGTATTCCTATATGCGTTCCAATTCAAAATACTTGAAAATTCAAGACTTGGAAAGGTGAAAAGTCAAATGAGCGATGCTGATGTGATTACCATGTCGCCGTGGCTTGAAGAAACAATAGACTTGTTCGGAAACCCAGAAATGTAATTGCCCATTTTTCCAAAAATCAACAACATGGGTAGTTTGGGTAGAAATTTATTGAGTTTCCGAATAAGTCTAATATCTCCCACAGGGCTTGTTGTTCAATGAACGGCAGAATCGCCTTCTCGACGCCGTACCACTGGTCATTGGGCCACCGGGTGAAAGGGCCGGTCATTGGGCACAATGAAGGAAAGGCCTTCCAGGTGTCGTGGTAATTGTGCAATCCAAGGCCGATTTGTTTCAGATTGTTACTGCACTGTATGCGCCTTGCCGCTTCACGCGCCGCCTAAACAGCGGGCAAAAGAAGGGCAATCAAAATACCAATGATCGCGATCACAACCAGAAGTTCAACGAGAGCGAAAGCCTTTAAGTTGCCTCCTCCCCCCATTTTAACATTGACTTAAACTTGTCCATGGTTTTTCACCTCATCATGATAAAGGATTGAAATTGTGCCAGTCCAACCACAAAAACGTATTTTTGATTGAATACCGACAACGATTGTTTTTGGCATGTTACTCTGAAAGTATGCGAATGTCAATAGACTTGTTCGGAAACCACAAGAAATCCTGCTCATTTTACCCAATATATTGCTTTTTGGAAAAATAGGTAAATTTATTTTGAGTTTCCGAACAAGTCTAATACAGTTTTATGAAAAAAAAATCCAGATCGTTTCGTATTTTGGGGGGCTATTTTGGCAATACAATGTTGACACCAGGTAAAATAGGCAATCAATAATCCGCAAAACTGGGATAAATTTGGTCAATTTACTCAATTCAATAATGGTTTATCAGTGGTTTATCCTCCCAACAAGCCAATACAACGACGTAACAAATTTCATTTAACCTTGATTTTCAAGCCTTTTTGCCCCCCCAAAATACGAAACGATGAGCAATTTTTTATCTGCAATCGCACAAATACGATTTGACTATTTTTCTGATATATCGTACAATACGGGCGATTTTTCCTTGAGTATCGGGTGACTTGGTGCAAGTATAACACCCGGTGACATCGCGGCAACCAGCGTCATCATAAGAAACTCGCAAGCTATCCCTTTTGAAGCCCAAATCATGCGACAACAGCAATTGACTCCGCACGAAACGAAAGAACAAGCACCGGAACAAGTCAGCAAGGCGCAATTCAGGGCATTCGTGGTTGTGTTTTTTCTTATTGCTTGCATCACTTCGGCACTTGATTTAGGAACAAAAAGTTGGATATTCGGTCATTTGGGGATGCCGGGAACGAAGTCGGAAACTTTAGGCACGATTTGGGTTTGGAACGGCGTGTTCGGTTTTCAAACGGCACTCAACGAAGGAGCCTTGTTCGGAATGGGGCAGGGTTTCGTGCTTGCCTTCGCATTTCTTTCCATTGCGATGCTGGCGGGAATCGTGATTTGGCTACTCGGCCCGTTTGACAAGAATTGGTTTCTCGTCACCGTCATGGGTCTGATTTCCGGCGGGATCGTCGGTAACCTGTTTGACCGCCTCGGACTACACCAGCTTCGCTGGCTTCACGACGGGGTTCATGTTGCCGATACGCCGGTGTATGCCGTTCGTGACTGGCTTCTGGTGATGATCGGGGCATATCACTGGCCGAACTTCAATCTTGCCGATTCTTATCTTGTCGCCGGCGTCATTTTGCTCGCGATTTACTTTTTTTTCTTTGTTGAACAGCCGAACACGAAAAAAGAATAGTGTTTTGTTAATCTTGCAAGATTGATGGGACAGGAAACAAAAAAATTGAGGTGGCTGGAAAATGAACAATTTGTTATGATTCTACTGGAATCGTGACTCAAGGGCTGTTATTTTGGTCAAGTGTACACAATTGGCGGCCGATTAATGGTGACATGGCACGTTATTGATTTTGTTAACGAAAGCGTCACGCGGTTTGTCGTGCCTCCGTGTGTCACGTAATTTTAATTTGGACATTTGATAGGCATCATGACGGCGGATCGTGGTTTTTCACAACGGATTGTCACTCCAATGAAACGCAATCGCGTTCTCTTTTACGTTTTGGCTTCACTGGCACTCGTTTTGTGCGTTTGCGGTGTCTCACGTTATCATCGCAACGAAGCAAGCACGATCTCGTTGCCACCCCAGCCGATTACGGTCAACACGGCGTGGCCCGAAGTGATGGAATTTGAGCCGTACTTCCACCGTGACTTCATTGAAGCCGTAACAACAGCCCGGCAGCAGAACAAACCGATTTTGATGCTGTTTACGGCGAAAAATTGCCTGTACAGCAAACAGATTCTCAACACGACGTTCCAATCGGATATTCTCAAGCCGTTTTTGCAGAGGTTCGTTCTCATCAACATTGACATCAATGAGCAAAAAGAGATTTGCCACCGGCTCAACATTGATTCAACGCCGACCATCCAATTCATTTCAGCGGAAGGTGTGCCCCTTCAGCGAATCAACGGTGCCGCCAAGCCCGAAGACCTGATCGTCCATATCAACTCAACGTTGCAAACCATCGCCATGCACGGTCGTATCGTCATGCGGTGATGCCCATGCAATCGTGAAAGTATTTCTTGAGCGTCCGATACGAAACATGGCAATGGCCTTTGAGACAGGCCGTCAATGCGATCATGTTCGGACCGAAAAACCCGGCCTTTTCGACTTCCGGCGGCAACTTGTGGTCATGCCAACATTGGCAATGCTTGCACCAATAGATGAGTTGATGATATTCGGTCACGAAAAACGGCTTCTCGATCAGTTCGATCTGCGTAACAGCTTCCGTTTCGAGTGGGACGATACGTTCTTTGAACGTCACGCTCTCTTCCAAAGCCGTTTTGAGCAAAGTTTCGGGTTCAGCAATCCGTTTGTCTTTGGCATCCATGCAACAAGTTGTACATCTTTTGCAGAAATGCAACAACACCGGTTTGTCAATTTTCACCGCTGAACACCGTGAACGGTTACAAATAGAGTATTTCAACACAAAAGGTCCCAGAGGGAACGTAAAATCCATGGCGTATTATGGTATAACAGATACGTTCGATTAGCGAAAAACCCGATGGAAGTTTTGTCTCGCAAACCCAAACTCTCATGATTCCACCCATTGACGACACGATTACAGCTCAGGCATCGGCACGCGGGGCGGCCTGGCGCGGCATCGTGCGGATTTCCGGCCCTGATTCGGTAACGCTGGTGCAACGCCGGTTCCGCATCCCGGTTGATGATTCCGGTGGCAATCATACGCCGACCGCACCATTCCGGCATTTCGAAGCGGAGAAACGTCCGTGCATTGCCAACGGCGAATTGACTGTTTGGGGAGACGATCTGCCCGTGCCATGTACGTTGTATTACTGGCCCGAAGGACGCGGCTTGACCGGGCAGCAAGCGGTTGAGTTGCACACGATTGGTTCACAGCCGCTCCTTGACGCGATCCTGCGGACGCTCTGCGAATCGGGTTGCCGACTGGCCGGGCCGGGCGAATTTACGTTGCGAGCCTTTCTCTCCGGTCGCTTCGACCTGCCGCAGGCCGAAGCCGTACTCGGGATTATTGACGCCGACGACCACAAACAACTTGAGGTCGCATTGCGGCAACTCGCCGGCGGCATCGGACGACCATTGGCCGCACTCCGCGAACGGCTGCTCGAAATGACGTGTCATCTCGAAGCGGAATTTGACTTCGCCGACGAAGAGATTGAGTTTCTCGACCGTGACTTGCTCCGCCGGGAACTGGAAGCGTCGTTGCGGATGATCGAACAGACACAACAACAGATGCAACGGCGAACATCAACGTCCGAACGTCCCGTTGTTGTGTTGATTGGCCGCCCGAACGCCGGAAAAAGCAGCCTGTTCAACGCGATGGTCAAGTTGGCTGCCGGGTCGAGCGGGCGGCCAATGATTCACGGCAACCCACCCTCTGTCATTTCCGCCATCGTTTCCCCGCAACCGGGGACCACCCGCGACCGGCTCGAAGCGGAATTGCAGGTCGGCGAATTGCAGGTCACGCTCCTTGACACGGCGGGAATCGAAGCGGTCGAAACCGGCGGCAACGATCAGCCGCGTCAACTGGCCCAAGCAGTAACCCATGACGCCATCGAACAGGCAAAGCTTGTGCTGTTGTGCGTCGAAACAGGTGAGCCATTCGCCGAACCGGAACAGGCATTTTTGCGAGAAAATGCGGAACGCACATTGGTGATTCTCACAAAATCCGACTTGGCAAACTCCAACACTCAGACTTCAGACTTCAGACTTCAGACTTCAGGAGGATGTTCCGGATGCCAGCCCCGAAGTCCGAAGTCCGAAATCCGAAGCCTCATTGAAACCTCGGCAATAGCCGGCGAAGGATTGCAACAACTGCTTGACGCGATTCATACGCGATTGCAGCGCAGTCATACCTGTAGTGAAGTTGTTCCGGCAACAGCCTTACGCTGCCGCGAGTCACTGATGCACGCCGCCGAATCGTTGCGCAACGCGCTGCAATTGTCCGAAGCGTCCGGTGATGACCTTCTTGTTGTGACGGAAATGCGGATTGCCCTTGAACACATCGGTCAAATGACCGGTGCGGTCCACAATGACGAAATCCTTGACCGCATCTTCAGCCGCTTCTGCATCGGCAAATGATTGACGATTTGATTTGCCTCACCGCTGTTGTGTATTGTTTTGCTGACCGAACCAGTCGGCATTTTTTCAACAAAACTTTTTACAATTCGGGTGAAAACCGGAAATATTCTTTAAAAAATTTACATTGATGTGTATAATAGGCATCATACATTGAACCAGTGACGTGAGTGAATACGTAGTAAGATGGTGATTGTTGATTTGTGATGGTTTTTATGCTTGCGGATTGACGCTACTTTTATAAGAATGCAAATTATTTGATAGTTAAGACTTGTTGCGATATGATTTTTACAAACGTTTTTCCGTCAAAATCTTTATTGCGTTGATATGCCGAAAGAATCAGTTACGTGGCGTTTGTGTTGTTAAAAGAACATGAAAAATTCATTTTTCTGGTACTTTGGCACAATCTGTGCTTAACTTAGATGTGTGAAAACATGACCTGAAACACCTTTTCGAAAGAATAAAGAATCTTGTCAAAAGAAAACCTTGAGTGACTTGAAATTTCCCCCTTTGGAGCCAAAAATGAGCGAAACACATGACACGCGGTCAACGCAACAGGAAGTGCCACATGCCGCAGAATTGATGGAACTGGCGGCACTGATCGAAACCTTGCCCGATGAATTCAAACAGTATTTTCAACCCGCTATGGAGCGTGCCATGGAAAACATTGACCGGCGACGGCGTATCCTGAATTTTATTCAGGAAGCCCTGTCGCAACTTCGACTGGACATGAAATACCTGATGTTCGACCTGGAAGCCACCCGACGGGAACGCGATGAATATCGCCACAAGCTGGAAGGTTCCAACTGACACTTTTCGGATGGTGAGGCCATATCAAGGTTTTTTACTTGCCTTCTGTACGAGCCAGCTTTTCGATGATCCCGCCTTTGAGTACAGAGACATCCTGGCTTTTCAACCGGACGGAACACATTTTGACAATAAGGTTATCTTCTCTTTATTACCCTTATGTCGAAAGGTGTTCCGTTCTCTTTTCCCGACGGCAAACAACACTTGGACTTGGGTGCAAAGGGATTATGCTCTGGTACAACCCATTCGACGACGGGTGTGGTTCTGATGCCCAAGACTCGCCAAAATGAAAAAAACGATAAAACCCCCCTTGCTGTTTTTGATGAAAGCGGCAGCGATCCTGTCGATCTTCGCCTTCTTGTTTTACCAGGCATGTCAAAACGACAACGACGCCTTGACTCAATTTTGGCAACATCCCAAGAATTGGGGGTATCTTGCTTTGGCGTTCCTGGCCAATATGACGGCTTTGACCATCACATTCATTCGTTGGCAGTTCCTGCTCAAAAGCGTCGGCGTACCGCTGAAATTGAGAGAAGCCTTGCGTATCGGTTTCCTGAGCTTTCTGTTCAATCTGGCACCGGTCGGCATTGTCACCGGGGACGGTATTCGGTTTTACATGCTTTTTCATCGTTTTCCGGCGGATCGTGCCAGGAGTTTTGCCGGCATCGTCATGGACCGGGCTATCGGACTTTACGTCATGTTTCTCATCGCGGTGATCGCCATTTTCGCGACCGGATATCATGCTTACACCGGTTCGCCGGAAAACATGGCGTTCATGGCGACGATTGTCCGGAGCATGTTGGCTTTGCTCGGCGTTTCAACGGTTGTGGCCTGCCTTGTCTTGCTACCCGCCCTGACTCGCGGCGC
>Ga0099364_10012049_pt1 | contig 11719 bp, 13 predicted proteins | sample TergutTh196P3_FD_73070 | JGI IMG/M metagenome (GOLD analysis project Ga0099364, IMG submission 73070) | Microcerotermes parvus P3 segment gut microbial communities from Pointe-Noire, Republic of the Congo - Th196 P3 | ecosystem: Host-associated > Arthropoda: Insects > Digestive system > Gut ...
GAATCTACGTCTTTTTTTACTTCTCCCGCCCAATGGTTACGTGCAATTTCGCTTGTGGATTTTTTGTATTTGTCAAAGCTGTTTTCGAGATTTTTAAGAAAGTCAATAGAATCTATGTTTGATACAAATGATACATTATTTAGCTCAAGAATTGTACTCCGTCTTTTTAACAACTCTTCAAGTTGAGTATTGTACAGTTCCTCGTTACTCAACCTCAAATCATTGTTGGACTTATGTTCAGCAATTTCATTGTTAACAGCAGTCAGTGAATCCTCAATGAAATTCGCCCAAGTGTTCTTTTGCTTTTCAATGGCTTTCTCAATCGCAGATTCATCAATAGTTGGAACGCCACTAACAACAACGATGTCAGATAAGTCAATGTATCCCTTTGATTCCAAATCCAGAATCTCTTCAACTGTTAGGGGAGTACCACTTTTCAGTTTTTCAAGAGCAGTTTGCAATTCTTTGATTTTTGCAGATGTGTCTTTGAATTGCGAGCCAATGTCTTGTGCAGTCGGAGATAGAAGTCCGAACTTCTCAACAAACAAGTCGAGTTCTTTACCAGTGAACCCAAACTCTTTACCCATTTCTCTGATAGAGTTATTTGCTGATGTTATTGAACTTTCGCCATCTCTTACCGACTGTTTAAGCTCGTTTAGTCTGTCAAAAGTTTTGTCGTCTACTGCATTGGAAAACAAGTCAGCAATCTCTACTCGTCTGGTTTCGTCTTCGATTAATGCCAAGAAGTTTCTAACTTCCTTCAAATCAGCGACGTTGAGAGTCTCTGCTATTTTGTCAACTATGTCACGTCCGATTCCTAATCCCGCCTCCTCAGCGTCAGTTGCGTTTGATATACTGTCTTTGAGTGATTCTAAAGCCGCTATATCGAAATCGAACCCTAATGCGATGTTTATAGCATTGTCGTTGTCTTCGAGAACTTTTCGTGTTTCTTCTGGAATCATCGCATAGTATTCGCTGAGTCGTTTTGCTTCTTCAGAAGCCGAAAGGTCAAGGTTTTTGAGGTCTAAGAGTTTGGCTATTGCTTTTTCAACGTCTTTACCGCCATCGGTGATTGGCGTGATTAGATTGTTTTTTAACCATTCGCTAATATGGTCTTTTTCAAGTTTGTCCTTGCCAAGTTTTTCTTGAACACCCTTCCAGTTTACGTTATTGGTGATGTTGTCAACAAGTTCTTGTGTGTCTTTCTCGAAATTGTTGTAATCAAAATCCAGTCTGAACATTGCCTGAACAACCGGATTTAGTTCAAAATTAGCTCCTGCTATCTGGTTTTGAATACTCGCAATCTTTGACTGTGCTTGGCGTTGAAATTCTTGTGCATCAAGTTCCAGCGACAACGTTGCGGTGTTTTCATAGTGCCCATCCATTAAGGCAATAAAAGCAGTTTCAAGAAAACTATCTCCGGTAGCGATTTTTGAATCTATGTCTACCTTTACTGTGAAATTATTATCTTTATTACGTAATACATCTGTTATGTCTTTTATTGCCTTATTGTTTTCATTCCCTACACCATCCGGTGTTATGAAATCAACTGTGATTTGATTAGAGTCGCCAAATTGCTCCATTACCCCTTGCAGATTTGCAATATCGTCATTCAATCTACTGATGTTTTTTACCGTGCCGTCAATAATGTCATTTGCATTGGTAGTTAAAAAGTCAATATCGGCAAACTTTTGAGCATTGTAAATTGTCGTTTCTAACGTCTTATTCATCTCGGCAAGACTACCGGACAAATTAATAATCGCCGTACCTTCAGCTGTATGGCGTGTTGTCAGCTCGGGATAAAGTTCAGCCAATTCATTACAAATCTGCTTATAGCGGTCATACTTATCAGCAGTTAAGCTAATGTTTTTGCCATTTGCATCAACCCCTTTTGACAATTCGTAATACTCATCAACCAACCCTTTTGCGGTAGAAGCATTAGACTCCTGAGTGGAACGCATTTGCTTCATCGTAGAGATAAGTTCTTTGGATTTCGCAATAGATTCATTGATTGCGTCATTCATTCTCTCGGTCGCACCCGCAAAGTGTCCAATTGCCGCACCAGCGAGAGGTGCTAACGCAAGCAATGCTCCCCAAGGCCCCATCGACATAGCTCCGGTTATTCCTGCCATTGCAGCCGAGCCAAGCGAATCGCCAAATGCTTTGCCTAAAGTATCTGCTTTTTTGGAAGAACCGTATGTCATAAACGCTGATATAGCGGCTGTTGCCACACCGGTACCGATTTGTTGTCCTGTAATTTTTTGCGTGGTTGCCGGCATGAATTTGTCAGCATTCTCAGTAGCAGTATTCACTTTTGCTTGGACTTTACCTCTTTGAGCTTCGAGGTTTCTAATGATTGCCGCAGTGTTTTCGTCTGTAGCGACAGTTTCAGATTTGAGCTTCTTAATCTTAGCGTCAATTGAGGCGATTACACGATTGCCAACCTCGATTTTCTTTAGTTCTTGAGTTGCAACTTTAGCGTTTTCAGCGGTAATTCGTCTACTGATTAAGATGTTTTGTTGTTGTTCTGATGACAGTCCTTTGCTTGACAGAGCCACACGTTGTTGTTCAGCATCGAGTCCTTTGAGAGAGCCAGATAGTTTTCGAGTTTCAGTGTCTAATTTTACAGTAGCCGCCATTGCAGAGACGAAGTTCTTAGGTTTATCCAAAATTGAATATGGTGATTGTGACACCTACAGTGGTTGTGACACTGTGTTTTTGCAATTATTGCTACTTGTTAATTATGCACTTTAATAAACAAAAATTATCTTAATTTCTCTAAATCGGATTCGAAGCCTTTGTAATATTTGACCTGTTCAGACCACTTGTCAAGTGCAATAAACCATGCTTCGTCTACCAACACCAATTTCCCAAATTCTTTTTTTAAATAAAGTCGCCTTGTATCGTCCATAAAAGAAGTGTACTCTAAATAACCCTCTTTGTGATTGTAACTATTAATTTCTTCAAATTCGCCACTTTTATGAACAGAACTGTACCATCTTATAAATCCGCTATCGCTTTTTATTTCTGTCGCACAAATACTGCTCTCACTAATCCACACCCCTTCCATCATTGCCATCATATCTTCCTGTGAATCGAAAGTAAGCTTATCTTCGGAGCGGAAAATCGTTTGTAACAATACAGCACAAAGCAAAGCTATTGAGACCGCAATAACTGAGCTAATGATTATTATGTTTTTCTTGCTGATTTGCTTTTTCATATGATTTTACCTCCGATTTTTGTTTTGGGGATTTGATTTAGTGAGTTATCCGTAGTCTTGTTTCACGCTTGGTCTGCATTGCCAATGATTATCTCATCTCTTCTAATATAATCGGTGTCGCATTCTATGGATTTGCAAAACTTTCGCAAAACCTTCGAGTAGTTATGAAATAGAATTGGTTTTACCCCATATTGCTCCCAAGAATTAATAGCTGCTATAATGCTTTCCTCGGTAGAATGAAAACTCCAATCCGGAGATGAAACCCTTAGCACAAGTCTTGGTTTTAAGTTAGAAACTGATTCAGGTATCGAAACCCTATTCGCCCAATGACCTAATAAGATAAAATTGGCACCTTTAAGCCTTTTGGCAATTTCTTGATTGTCTAGGTCTTTAATATCTAAAAAACAGTATAAATTTTCACTATTATCTATTGTTTTAATCGAAGAGCTTGGATAAAGTCTATGAGTTTCAACAAAATTGTGCCTATTTCCACCTAAAACATTTTTAATAAATGGATCATTTGTCGCTAATCGGCTTTCTGCGATAATTGTTTCCCATAATGCACAAATGGCATTATATGTTTTTTTGTTCATTAAAAATTTATTGGCAGAAAGTTTAAGATTCGACGTAGAATTAAGTTTCAATTCATTCGTAAACAATAATATATAGGAGTATAGAAGAATTTCTGTACTACTACCAAGAAAAATAACATTTCGCTTTTTTACTAAGTCAATGGCATCGTTTATTATAATCTCGGGAATGTCATCCGAATCTATTGTGAACTCCCCTTTACCAATTAGAGCCGCATCCATTATTATATATTTTCTATCATTGGTGTCATTTTGTAAAATATTATCGATTTGACCTTTAAAATCTAAAAAACCATTATTTAAACAAACATCCCCGAAATAATAAACAGATATGTTTGGAAAACCTCTATACACAAAGCCAGTTGAGCCAGGACAATGAAATATAGGGAAAACATCTAAATATTTTCGAAAATCAACAGAGTTTTTTGAACTGTCTAATACAATAGTGGTTTTTGTTAATTTCTCAAGATATTCTATTTGATTGGATATGTCATCTATCATTAAAGTTATTATTAGATTTAAGGTGATCTCAGACATAATGAAAACTATATTATCGTATTTCAATAAATCGTAAATGCCCTTAATGTGATCAGAATGAAAATGGGAAACGCAAACAGCTTTGAGATTTGAGTTATCCGGAAGTTTAACCTCAAATCCAGTATCAAATAAAATATCACCTCTTTCACATTTAAGAAGTATGGCGTTTGAATTCTTATTTGAGGAAATGTCACACAATGATATAGGTCTACCTAATGCCAAAATATTATTTTTGAGTTTTTCATTAAGTTTGTGTGCTTTTCGAGAATTATACAGGTATACATTCTTGCTGGCTCGCTTGCCAGTGATATAGGGATACCAACCCGTATATTTTAAAATTCTATCTCTTTCCTCAAATAAATTTTCTCTTATTCTTGCACATGGTTCTGTATAAATGAACGCAACTCGAAATCTAAACCCCTTTTTATATTTATTGTTGAAATTCCATACAAAGTCGTGAAATTTAACATACCTAATGTTATTTGACTCTTTAGGATAATACTTTCTTAAAGAAGAAATAAATCCTTTATAAGAAACTGGTTGTCTTTTTACATTCGTTAAATAAGTGTAAGCAGTATTCAACGAACCGAAAAATGGTTTATTGCTTACACCATAATTAAGTTCATCGCAACTATTATAATTGCCACAACACTCAAACGGGCAATCAAAACACTGTTTCATAACACAACTCCTTAACGAAACACTATAATCCAATTACACTACATCGGTATCTTCTTGTTTAATGTTTTTTTGATAACACCCCAACACATAATCCAAATCACATAATTCAATGCTTCACAATCCAAGGCAACACACATCACCGCCGGAAATATTCGAAACGCAATGAATCAGACTCACAACAATCCTTAACGACCCCTTGCGTTGTTTCTCGAATCCTAAAAACAACGATGTTGCTCATTGCAGGTCACAACACCTAACCGTGAAGCATTGAATTATGTGATTTGTTTCTGTGCAAGGGGATTCCCTTACTTCACCCATTATATCACACAAAAATAATCCTGTCAACTACCGGCAGTCAAATTTTTTTATGAAATTTCTCTCCTCTCATAAGTTTCTCCTTAAGCACACCCAATCCTAACACTGCTCTCGTCAACGCTCCTACAAACAGCCTCATCTACCTTGCCAATGACACTCTTTACACACCAAGTCGGGAGATTATAGCTATTCAGCATTGAAATGACTTCGTTGGCAACAACATCAACCATTTCACTTGAATACTCACGGCTCTTGATTCTCTCTTCGAACAATCTCTGGGCGACTTCCTTGCTCTTTTTATATGCTACAGACTTAATCGAATCCTTATTGCTCTCCAAAACAGACAAGTAATATTCGGGTTCTTCGTAAATGTGTCGGAGTATTCCGGCATACTGCTTAGACGGCATATCTCCGTCACAGTAACGAGTGAAAGTAAGCTCTCCCCACTTCAACAGCAAGGACAGCGGTCTTTTCCCGATTGCATACTTAACCGGGATTTCGCAGATGCGTTCTAACGGCATAATGTCGTTTTGAATACGGTAAGCATTATACAGTGATTTGAGGTTATTGTCTAAGATTTCACTCACAAACACCGGATTCCCACACTCTTCGCATAGTGCGATGGTTTCCGTAAACTCAACCTCATCTCCCTTAAACGATTGAGTCGCAAGGCTTTCTTTGGTAGAAAACGACACACCTTTTCTGAAATTTTCACAGAATGTATTTTGGTTATTCATATAAATTGCCCTTATTTCTTAATTGCGATTTTTGAGAAGATGTTGCATCCCTCAATAGGGCAAAGCCGAAGCTTTGTCTGAAACCTTACCTTCGTATTCTGAACATATAATTAAAGCCATGATATCATACCCCAGTTACGCTTAAAGCCGTTTCTTCACTATCGAGATTTTTCATTGTCATATCGGGATTTTCTACTTCGAAAGATTTAGGTTTGGTTTGCTCGAGGTTAGCTAACTCATTAACTAACGCATTTCTAATATCTGTGATACGTTGAGGAAAGTAGTTTGTTTTTCTGAATTCAAACGCAAGTATTCTTTTTAACTTCTTTTCAATCGCAACTATATCGTCTTTTCTTTGCATGACAACATGAACTCCGCTTGTTGTAAATTCATGGGAAACATATTTTTCGGTAATAGGGAAACAAGAGCTAATCTTATAAAGAGAGTCTACTGTGGTTTTAGACTTATGATAGTAACAGCTTCTTAGGTCTTTAGCGTCAAGAGACATAAAAAACGAGTATTTGTCATTTTGTTTCTTGTTTCTATGGAATAAATCACTCGTTGGGATGGCCCAATACAAACCCTCGATTTTGCTGTCTTTCAAGCAACAATAAACGGGTCTTTTCCCTCCGCCGTCTTTATCACAATCGCCACCTAAAGATTGCACTAAGTTGAAAAACTCGGATTTTAATACATATAATCCATGCTCTTTCATAAAAATCAACTCCCCATACGACAAGGGAGTTCATAAAAACAAACTCCCTCCTCGTTCTGTCTACTTAGAAGCGCTGAACAGCAGGCGCATTTCTTCGTTCTGAAGTTTCAAACACCATCAGCAGGTGTATTTCCTCGTTCTGTCTACTTAGAAGCGCTGAACAGCAGGCGCATTAAAATAATCCTATGCTTTTTAGCAGGACACTCTGCAATGAGAACGGGTTTAACGTCTCCGTCTCGACATTTTTACTTCCTCTTATAAGGACATAGATATCTCTATGCCCCAACCGAACCTAAGTCCGGACGACCTTGCCGATCATAATTAAAAATTTCGGTCTTGCCGACCATAAACAGCAATTTATATTGTACCCTAATCCCATTATATCACAAACAAATTCCGTTTGTCAATACCTTTTTGAAAATATTTTTAGAAATCTTGTTGGAAACAAATCAAAAACAAACTCCATTAACCCAACATCTCACAATATTCCTTGTTTTCCTCGGTCAACCTACGCAATTCCTCGTCATGCCATCCACAACAGGTATCGGGAGGCTTAATTTCTTTTAAGCCTCCATGCCGTTCAGATGGATACATATTGTGTAAGGGGTCAAGCCAAACAATATAGAATACATTTTCAATCATAAAGCCATGAATTCCGCCTTTGCTTGCATCAAATCTAATTTGTTCTACTTCACTCAAATTGATTTTTACTGGAAATGGGATAGGCGGTACCGCATTTTTATGATAATGTATTCTATATGTTCCATTACGCAAGTGAGTGTCGGACTTAAACTGTTTTCTTGTAATGCCAGAAAGTGATTTTAACACACACATTAAATCCGAACTCCAATTATGACAGGTACAATCCATGTTGAAATACTTATTGATATCAAGCAATTCAAATGAGAAAACCACATTTTTATCACCATCATCAATAATTTCTTTCTTAAACAGCGATTTGTCATTCCGCACACTCACGGGCATACTCCTTTTTATAGAAAGATTTCATAGTTTCCTCAGAGATTATAGTATCACACGATTCCCAAGGTTTCTTGCCACCCCTCGCTATCAATCCAAGGCTTTTCCCTATGAGTTATAATTTCCAAGTCATCACCTTCCATATGACCATAAGCATCGTATACTTGTTTGACGTATCCCAAGAGGTCTTCGGGAATATCGCTTTCGGGAACTAATTCTGTTATAACATATCGACCAAACTGTTTATATTTCTCATAAAGGCTACGATTAACCGGTCCGTGAACCCAAGCTTCAAAAGGTTCAGCAATGAGATTTTCATCGTATAACGCTAAATACCAGACCTTACCATAGTAGCAAAGCTTTTGTAGCTTTTTATGGGTCATAGATTCTATTGCTAAAAACGCTTTAGCCAACTCAAAAATAGTAGTCATTGCAATCACCTCCAAATTTAGCCGTTTCTTCACGAGCGGGATTTTCTAAATCGAAAGATTTGGGGTTATTCTGTGTAAGAGACACTTTCGTTTTCGCTACATATTCACGCATTTTCTGTTCGAACGCAGTGAAATTTAGACATCTGTGTTTCAATCTATCATTTTGTCTATCCTTATGCTTGTGAGCCTTGACAACACGTCGATAAACTTCTGTGGCATTACCAAGTATTTCATTTTCTCTTCTTCTGATTTCCGCCTGCTCTAAACGAAGTATGTACTTCTGACTTTAAGGCTCTTTTGATATGTCGATTTTTTCAATCACATCTAAGGTCACAGGAATTATAAGCCCAATTTCAATAACGCTTTTAAGCTTGCCTTTTTCTTCTATTTTAAGAAAATCGACTCGTTCTTGCATTGTTTTGAATTTGGGTTTGTTTGGAGATGATAACGGAATTAAGTACAAGCAATTATCCTTTTTAGCGTTGAATAACCCAATATAAGCTCTTAAATTTCCGTTCTTCTCATTATGTTTAACTCTCGTAACATCAGAAGAAGTGACTTGCTCAAGAAAATCTACGTATTCGGTTCGTCCTATACAAACACAATCCTTCCATTGTACGCCCCAATCTACACTTTACAAATGGCGGTTGATAATAACAACCGCCATTGTTTTCCACTTATTACGACTTTCATCGAACATGGCAGGAACTCTCCGTACTTGTTACGCACCCTGTTACCAAGATGGTTTTCCACTTATTACGACTTTCATCGAACTTGGCAGGAACTCTCCGTACTGAATTTTGAACACCTCTAACAATCTCTATAGGCAGTATATCACAAACAAAACCGTTTGTCAATAGGTTTCGAAAAATATTTTCAAGAAATTTTATTAGCAACAAATCAAAATCCATATTTCATGTGCCATTATATTAGACTCTCTTCAAAATATTGCTCTATAGTAATCTCGCCAGAAAGCAATCTTTCGACATCTGTTTCAATTTCAGCAGTAATCTCAAACCCCTCCATTCGAGCCGAATGAAAAGCGTTTCTTAGAACTCTTTCTTGAGTAATAATCATATAATATCACCTCTCATAAAACAAACCTATTCCTGTCTATATGCCTATTATATCACAAACAAAATCGTTTGTCAATCCTTTTTCAAAAATATTTTTAGAAATTTTGTTGGCAACAAATCAAAATATAGACCCGATACAAGCGGTAGCTTTGTCTGGGAAAGTTTTGCTGTATTCTGTGCAGTTAATTAAAGCCATAGTTGTTATTTCTCCTTATCTTAACGTTCTTAAAGGAGCCGTTTCTAATTCAAATAAATTAAACCGAAAATTTTATGCTACTTTGAGATATATGTTACAAATTGTTCAAAAACTATCGCCACGCAATAGCTATAACACAGTGTCTCCGTAATCTTATTTTCTGCGAAACGGCTCTTACATTGGTTTTATTCCGCCCAATGCTGACGGGTTCTTTATCTCAAATTAATTCAGATAAACTAATGACAGTGATATCACAATGACGATTTTAATAAATCCAAGTTGTGTTCAATTGCCTCGTTGTAATGCGTTATTCTTATACAAATAATGATTACAAACCGTTCTATCATCTTTATTTTGAAACTATCTTACTTTTTTGTTCTCTGAATTGTTTTATAGTATTTTCTAAGTGTTTGATTTTCAATAGGGCTATCACAATCCACCCAATAATCATACTTTACCTATTATACCACGGAGCGAACCCGCTGTCAATACTTTTTTGAAACTTTTTCTTGCAGCTTTCTCTGTGTTACCTTAAATTCAGCGTTTTGTTGAACATTGATACCTTCTGCTAATTTCTTTTATCCGGTCGCTAATTTGGTCTTCATTGACTATGTTGACCTTACTGATTTTAAATCGCTCGTAATTGGTATATCCATATTTAAACCAGTGTCCCATAAGCGTATAGTCAAACAAAAATGTGACATTATTAATGTTCATCGCCCTTGCTAAATCGTTGTCGTCAATCCCTATATCCCATGGAGAAGCTTTTAAGACAAGGTAATCATATTGCTCATCTTGCAATTTAAATACTGGGATTTTTGATAACATAGGACCATAATCATCGAAGTCTTGAATAATGTCGATTATCCTATAAGGTTTCATACATTCACCACCTTGTTGAAAATATTATTATAAGAAGACTCAATTATTTGTAAAGTTGTGTTTATTATATTATGCGCCATTTCTCTATCAATAATTTCTGACTCATTGAGCTTCTGGTTAGTGTGAAATTTAGTGTGTCTATTGTTTTTCCAGTGGTCGTAAAGTTTTTCAATTTCTTCTTGAAATAACTCATCATCAACCAAAGTTGCTATATTCACAGTTAATTTACCAAAGCGAAATATATCACCAAATCCGTCTCCGACTTTTACCTTTTTAAAGGTAAACAAAAACTTAATATACCCTTCTAACGCTTTAAGCACAGGGAATACATAGCACGAATAGTCACTTAATTCTAAATTAACTTTCATGAGAACAAGCGAAGGAGAGAGCAGTTTAATTATTGTATCATCTATCTTATCATATGCGTTTGGTAATAAATATTGCAGTTCATTGTCTATATCTTGTGAATTTACTTCAACATTGTGAAAAACATTAGTGCAACTAATCACATCGTCCAAAGAAATTTCTTGGCAATGAGACAAGAATGACAGGGCCTCTCTGTAAAGATAGGCGGCTTTTCCTTGCAGTAACAAAGTGCCAGTAGTTTTGTATCGGTTGACCGTCAACGTATCCCCAACACCATTTTTGAAAACGAAACGCTCTTGATTTTCGTTTGTGTCAACTTTTTCAAAAGAGACATTTTCTAAACTTGACATATAGGATATTAGCTTATCTCCCCATTCGTGTGACACTTTTTTAAACGTGTGAGATTTGGCAGCCGTTGACTTAAACGCATATGAATCTTCCAATTCTATTTTTAATTTTGTAGATGCTTCGATGTTCTTTCCTTTTGGACTTATTGTGGTTGAGCCATCTTTGTTAAAGAAAAAATCTAGCATAAGCTCCATATTGTCAACTATAAGTTTGCAACGAGAAGCATTTCCATTTCCTACTTTCGCAAGTGGGGAAACCTTATAATTTTTATTTTTATACTGCTCCTCGCAAATAGAAGTTATGTACCCCTCTATTTTAGTGCGTTCAATAAAAACACCTTTGGATTTTGACATTATTTATACTCCTTCATTTAACAAGGCAATAATCCACCTTGAGTTTTCGCAACATTGCTTCAAGCTTTACTCTTAACAACGGATTGATATATTTGTTGGATAACTCATACTGTGGGCTGAAACATCATTCCAATGAAATAATCCGCAATACTTTCCTTAGAAATCGTCTTGTTGTCTAGTGCATCTGGTGCAAGTTCTTCCCGTGCATTCAGCCAAGGGTCTTGTTCGTGGGTCAAATTCTCCAACTGTTTCCCATCGTACTTCCCGTAAACCTCTTTTACGTGTTCGAGAACT
>Ga0099364_10012050_pt1 | contig 11719 bp, 9 predicted proteins | sample TergutTh196P3_FD_73070 | JGI IMG/M metagenome (GOLD analysis project Ga0099364, IMG submission 73070) | Microcerotermes parvus P3 segment gut microbial communities from Pointe-Noire, Republic of the Congo - Th196 P3 | ecosystem: Host-associated > Arthropoda: Insects > Digestive system > Gut ...
TCTCTTTATCAAGTTTATCTATCTGTTCATTAATTTCTTGTTTCTTAATTTCTAATCCTGCAACAAATTCTTTTTCTTTTGTCATAAATCTTTGTAAATCATCAGAAAAATCATAACCAAGATATTCAAGTAAAACATTCTTTAATTGTATGCCATTTAAGCCATTATGAAATTCCGATTTCCTCTGTGTTCTATCATATAATTCAACACCAAATTCTTCATTACAAAGATTAAAAATATATGCTCGCTTATTTAATTGAGCATTCTCAACAACAGTAGCAATATCTATTTTCTTATAATTTTCCATATCTTTATACAACGAATACACGGCAGTTGCGTTATGTCCATTACCTGACATAGATGCTTGGTAAAGATATTGGCTAAAATCTGTCTCCAACAATGAACCATTTGTATACACTTCTGTCTTATTGGTGTCATTATTATATTTCATCTCAATCAAAGCATTTTTATATGAAATAGCAAAAGTATTGTTTGCTGTTTTAACTGAAGAAGCCATCTGATTCATATGAAATACGTCATTGTATTGTCTCAATTCTTGAATGTTTTCTATTCTTGATAGTGTGTTCTTAATTTCATCATATTTATAGCCAAGATTTTCCGTAACAAAAACTAAATCGCCATCTGCATTTGTCCTTGTAAATGACCAATGATTCTTAATATTTGTGTTAAAACTATTAAACAACATTTTAGAATTATTATCAAACTTATTTACACATTCAATAATCATTTTTGCCTTAATAGAATGTCCAATGCTATCCATCTCTTTCAAATAATCAACCTTATTTATTTTGTTAGAAAGAATATAATTAATCGTTTGTTCATATATTTTATCACTATTATAATCATCAATCAAATTCTGATTCTTCGTATAAAGAATGTTTATTAAATGAATATTTTCATGATTCTTTTCATAAAAATCTTTCATTTCATTTATTATGTTTGAGATTGGAATGATGTTCTTAAAATACTGCTCTGATACCAAATACTCATAAAGTTTTTGAAACACTATAAGACTGGGAACTGCACTATTACGCATATAATTAAATTCTTTGATTTTTAATTGATATGGCATTCCGAGATCGCTATCTTGACTCGCTTCGTATAAAGATGACAAATAGTAACTTAAATTTAAGTTCCTTAATCCATTTAAATATACAGTTTCTTTAATTAAATTGTTTACTTTATCATTACCTGCATATTCAAAATTATTTAGCATTGTTGATAACGATTCAACTAATTGCTCCGATTCAAAATCAGTTTTATTCAAATAAGCATTCGCATATTTAAATGTAGATTCTCTAACTTCTCTGTCATCAATATTTGCTATTTTTGTATTGAAAAATTGTTTAATCATATTATTATTTATAATATTTATGAAAAATGTTATTAAGTATATAGTGCAAATGCAAAAATCATAAAAGTTATAAAAATTATCATATTTCCAAATCCCCAAATACATCAATAGAATCAATTATATTTTGGTTTTCAATCATTTTTCGTAATTCTTTATTTTCTGCTTCTAATATTGAAAGACGCTCATAAACATCCATCAAATCTGGCGTGATACCCTTACCTATATTATTAATAGATTCTAATATATTTTCGAAATATTGTTGAAAATTCGTAAATAATGAATTTGTTAAATTCATCTCTACTTGTCTTTCTAATGCAGTCAATCTTGAATTAAAATCATCTACATTTTTCTGATTAACAATCAATTCTCTATAACGATGTAATTCCTCTGCAATGCTGATATATTTTGCCTCAAATGCTGAAATATAATCACTGACACTAACCATCTTTTCCAACGATTCCATGAACATTCCCATCGCAATAGTGTTATTTTCTGCAACCATAGGAACATAATTTACATCAACCAATCTTGTATTTGTATCAACCCTTAAATTTATCTTAAAACCAAACTCGTTTCCAACTTTGTTGTAATCTAAATTCGTCTTTTGTTTCATAAATGGAATTATCCTGCCACCTGCATCATTAAATGGAGTCACTTTATCTAAAAATAAAACGCCAAACAAATTAGTCGTTATTGTTGATTCGTCAACTACTTCTATGCCATCATCGTTTACTTTCGTTTTATACAAATCATAATACAAAAGAACTGTGTTAAAGGCATAATCTTCGGACTCTGATGAGGTCGAAAGGTCGAGAAGAGTGGTCGGTGGTTGAGGGTGGTTTTCATATTCTATATAATCATCTAAATTCCAATTAATCTCTATCCCATCTAAACGACTTCTCCTAAATTTTAACAAATTAATATCAGAATAAATGTTCTCAAGTTCTCCTTGATTATCTGCTAATAAATCTGCTCTTTGTCCATAAAATATTCCTAAAATATCATTAGAGGCATCATCAAAAACATTTTCAGTAAAATATGAATTAGTTGTATCAAAATTAGATTTAGAATACCACCATGAATTAACATCCCAATTTCCACACCATTCTACAGGATTATCATCACACGTTTTTAATAACAACGTATTATTATCTTCTAAATATTCATCTTTTTTCTTAAAAACATATAATCCTTGTTGATTAATATTTGGGTCTGTCGTCTCCGACCAATGAGAAAACCCATCATTATTATCATACCAAGCACGAATATCAAGACCATCAGGATGAATATCTGTGTATTTTCTACCCAAAATTATTTCATAATCAAGAGGATTATCTAATGAATTTGTATATTGATTTCTACTTAACGTTAATCCTTTTTCATAATTGACATCAGAATGCGTCTTGAAAAGAACATTTGGTGTTGTGCCTGAAAATTCAGGAACAGAAATGTAAATTTCAGTATAAGTTGCGAATTTATTTTGTTGAGTTCCCGATGCAGAAATATCGCCAATGCACTTCACTACTCTTTCATATCTTTCAAGATTATCTACTTCTTCTGTGAAAATGGGGTCTCCGTTATCATCCGTTTTTGTACTTTTTGAAAAACGAATTGCTGACATCTCTTTTAACCATTTAAAAAATACTCTTTCTGATACGGTTTTATTAACCATTGCATCATATTCGGGTCTATTTAAAAGATGTGTTTCTAAATTTAAACAATAATTCTGAAAACTTTCTGAAAAATAAACATTATAGTCAGTGTTTAAAGTTTCTCTAATATGAGTATAAGCACCCGAAATTGCTTGTAATTTTGTTGTATTTTTTAATGGATTATTAGTAAGTGGCGGAATATTTAAACACGCATATTTTGAAAATCTGAATTTGTATTCGCTTATTTCGGAGAAGGCAAAAGTTAAATCTTCACTCGCAGATGAAAATGAAAAGAACGAACCTGAATTTTGTATCCTCCTAACAAATGGAGCAAACTGTGTTATTTTTTCTTGATATTTTAAAGCCATGTTAATTATGTTTTTTAATAATGTATATAGTTAAAAAAAAATTCATTAAAATAATGCAATATCACTCAATCTATTACTAATGACATCACAAGACGTTTTAGATGGTTTAGCATGAATTTCAACATTTCTTATCGTCCAAGAATTAATAATGTCCGCATCTTGATGAATATCAAATATGAAATCTGAAAGTATGAATGTTGAATTTATGTTAAAACATGGCGTTATTAGTTGTCCATTGTCATCTATTTCACATCTAAAGATGAAACAAATTTCATTGTTATTAGTGTTAAATTGTGTGTTATTTAGTTGCAAAAATGAGATATTTGATTGCGTTATGTTGTTTCTAAAAAACATATCACTATAATTTTTATCAACAAATAGTTTATTTCCTAAAACTATGGATTGTGATGATGAATTAAAAGAATATCCATCTAAATTATTTGGTATTCCATTCGGATTTGATGGTTCTAATATGCTATCATATTCTAACACAAATCTATCGCCATTTTTAACAATATTTGTGTTATTTATTTTAACTATTTTATTAATTCCACTTGAAGTAGTTTGAATTACATTAACTATAAAAGTTATGTAGATAAATTGACCTTTAAAATTAACATAATTAAAATCGCTTGTTAAAAAATTATTAATCTGTTGCTGAATGTTTGCCATAAAAATATTTTTTATTATAAGTATATAGTTTTATTTTTTTTACTTTTTTTTGAATTCTAAATATAATCTTGCACCAATAAATGCTCTCACATCTTGCATATATTTATGTTTGCCACCTTCATATTTTACTTTTCTTAAAACTTCTAATGTACTATCGGTATGTTTTACATCTGAATTAGGAAATTTTTCTATATAAAAATCTATATTTAATGGATTTATAAAATTATGTTGATTATCTCTATTGATATTAGAAATAGCAGTAAGTGCTAAATTAAATGCATCGGCATCTATAACAATATCCCATTCTTTTAATAATAATTTTTTGTTAATGTTGCAAATATTAGAATGATACAATGACGTTATATTATTGAAATCTAAAAAATGAATTATCTCATGAACAATTACTTCTTCTAATTCTTCTTTATTATTGAACATATAATCAGATACAAATATGGCATGAGTAGATTCTTTTTTTGAATATTCTTGCCGACTTATATTTTTAGGTATTTTATGTTTCGGAAAATGTGCGTATACCGCATTAGTATCATATTCGGGGTTGTTTTTTCTAAACATAAAATCTGTTTTGTAAAATTCTAAATTATCTATTGTCCGCATATTTTCGTTTAAAATACGGAAAGTTTCCCACGCTCTTTCATTAGGTTCAAAATAACTCATAATTTAGTATAAATTGCATCGTATATAGTTTTATTTTTTTTAATATTTACTATATTTGCATTTTAAAAACTATTTTTATATTAAAATAAAAACGTATTTTAATAACTAATAATAAAAATATTACAATGCTGGAAACAATTTTTGCGATAATCAGAAACATTTATTATAAAATTATGCGAGGGAATAATACCTCGTTCTCTGCTATATTTACTGCGTTTGATGGATGTTCGTTTTCTGTTTTTTGCAAAATATTAGTAAGCAGATGCAACTACAGGCATTCTCTACGAAAGAGTTGTTCCGTTTGCTAATAAAAAAGTATATATTTGGTTTATTTAAAAAAGTGTATTTTTGTAGAATATTTATAACAAAATAAAAATAATATGTGTAAAAAAATAGTAATAATTGTAATTGCCTTATTAACGCAGGGATGTGGTGATGACTGCGGAAAAACAACCTATCGACCCGAAGTAGGCGTTGGGTATGTGTTTATGTACGATACGAGCAATAATACTTCGTATCCTATAGTAGGGGCTGCTGTAACTGTAGATAATATTTATTGGACACCAGGATTGTATGGTGCTAATTATTCTGCGGCAAAAGAAAATTTTTATACAGATGCAGAAGGGCGTTATCAAGTTCGTTTTGTATATAAAAAATGTATCATATATCCTGATGGAAAAACAGAAGAGATATTTTGTAATACTTATAAGTTTTATTCTTTAGGACACTATATTATTGGTTTTGGGGAGAATTATATAAGTAAAAATACACAAAACAACATATTAATTTTAGACACAATAAAACTATACAAATAAATTAGATTATTAATAATTAAAATAAATGCTTATGAAAAAATTATTTATAGTGATGCTTATTATTGCATCAACAACACACTTAATGTCATATATTCCGCCACCAGCAGAACCAAAGACATATACAGAAATATTTGATAGCGTTTTTAGTGTTGTTAGCAGAACTCAAGCAACTACAGGCATTCTCTACGAAAGAGTTGTTCCGTTTGCTAAAAAGCATTTGTTTATTTAAAAAGTGTATTTTTGTAAAATATTTATAACAAAATAAAAAAGAATATGAATAGTAAATTAAAGATAGTAATAATTGTAATTGCCTTGTTTTCGCAGGCATGTGAAGATTACGATGATATAACCTACTATAATGTTGTAGGCGAAGGTTATGTTTTTGCTTATGATTCTGTGGGCGTTTTACATCCTATAGAAGGGGCAAAAATACAAGTAGGTACAAGCCTTGAGAATAATCCAGGTGGAATTTTTGGTAATTCTCCAGAATTTGGAAATTATACTACTGGTAAAACAGGCAAGTATACAATAAAATTTATCAAACGCACTAAGCATGAAAACGCAATAAATTATAGAATATATGTTGATTACTTGCACTATACTAAAGATTTTAGAATTGATGTCAGTGAAGTAAAAAGTGCAAAAAAAATACTTAAATTAGATACAATAAAATTTTATAAATAAGAAAGAATATTTAATAATAAAATATATACTTATATGAAAAAAAGTTATATTTGTAATTTAGAAATTGTTATACTAATAAAATATAAATTATGATATTAGAAAAAATTAAAGAAATTACGCTGTTTATAGCGATGTTGATGTTAATGTTCGTTAATACTTCTTGTGGAAATGGCAACGAACCTGACCCAATAGACGAGGACACTTGTCCTTGCAGTGACACCTGCTTGTTAATTACAGATATAAATAATCCGCCTGTAATTACAGAGCCAACCTGTATTACTTTCCACGAAAGTATTACTAATATTCCTGATAGTTTATATAACTCTTATGATTTACCAGTTAAAGGTAATATAACGGGAATAAATGGAATAAATATAAAGAGCATAGAAGTATTTGCTTTTTTTAATAATCAAATAACTACATTGTGCTTGCCGAATGTAGAATATATTGAAATGATGGCTTTTTTTAATAATCAAATAATTAAATTGGAATTAAAAAATATAAAACGTATCGGATATAGAGCATTTGAAAGAAATATGCTAACCACATTGTATTTGCCGAATGTAGAATATATTTACAATTTTGCTTTTTATTATAATCCCGATTTAAAAGAAGTTCATATATATACTGATCCTAATTTGTTAGAAACAGGTATACATATATTTGATTATAATAACATAATAACCATCTATATAAAGAATGCAGATTGGAAGAGTGCGATGGAGGAAAAATTTAAAGATTATAATGTTGTAGTTAAAGTATTATCATAAAAATAGAAATTAATAAATAATATAAGTATTATGAAAATGTTTAGAAATATGCTCTATGTGAGCTTTGTTATTGCTTCAGTATTTAGTTTTGAAGCAACTTCGCAAGTGTATAATTTTGCCCCTTCAGATTTTACAATAGTTTGGCAAAATTCTTATATAGATACACTTGGATTATATGGGTATCAATATCAAGGTGAACCCAATGGTTTTCACCAATATCGCTTGACTTTGGAATATGATATTCCACCTCCTAATCCAACCCCCACTGCTTTTCCAGGCACTTCGTGTGCAATGTGGCACAATCAAAAAATAGACCTTAGCGAGTCGTTTATTTTTAGTTGCTCGCTTAATTTTGGTGGAATTTCTGATAACAATGGAGGTTTTGGATTTTGTTTGGTATTGCATCAAAAAAATCCTTCCAATCTTATTGGATATGATGCTGCAAGTATGGGATATGCATATCTGTATAATAATGGTGCTGGACATGTTGATTCAAATTTAAATAGATTGTTTTAACAAGATACTACTAAAAATCCGGGAACTGTTCCACTCCTGTGGAGGGGTGGCTTCGCATAGCGAAGTCGGGGTGGTATATTTTATATTTAACACGAGGATGAATCCCAGTGCTATGTGTGTTTTTTTCATTTATTTTCCTTATTTTTGTATGTTTAATAATTATTCAATTTGTATTATGAAAAATAATTTTTTATTTTACCTTATTATACTGCTGATAGCATCTAATATGTTGTCGGCACAAGATGATGTAACTACATCATTGTCTGTAAAACCTGCATACTTCAATAATAGAGTGTATTTCAAAACCAAAAACGCTCAAAGTATTGACAAAAAATCTAATGTATTTCTGTCGTCAAGTATAGAAAATACGTTGTCTGATTTGGATGTAAAGGTCATTAGCATCCAATCGCCATATTCTAAACACTTTTCTAAATATGGCGGACAATTCCAATCAAGTAATTATGGTATTGACAGGATTTGCGAAATTATTTTTGAAGATAGCGTTGATGTTTTCGAAATATCGAAATACATAGCAGAAAATAGCGAAATAGAATATGCTGAACCTGTGCCAATGGACTATTTTCTTTTCACTCCAAATGATCCTTACATTAATCAGCAATGGCATCTTACTAACATTGATGTATTTAATGCGTGGGATATTGCTAAAGATAAAACTGCTGTGGTTATTGGCATTGTAGATTCGGGAACTCAATGGGACCACACAGATTTATTGGATAACTCGCACACAGATAAAGGTTGGGACTTTGTCGGCAATATTACTGCTTTGCCGTTCCAACCTGACAATGACGTTAGACCATTGTATGCAGGCAATACGCACGGAACACACGTTGCAGGATGTGCTGCTGCTGTTGTAAATAACGGACTCCTTGGAGCAGGTTCATCGTATAACGCAAAATTCATTGCTACTAAACATTCCTCCGATAATCCGAATTATAGTTCTTCTATATATGAAGGATACAAGGGCATAATTTATTGTGCTGAAAGAGGTGCAAAAGTTATTAATTGCAGTTGGGGTGGTCCAGGTTATAGCACCGCTAATGAAGAAGTAATTAAAGAGGCAAACTCACACGGGTGCCTTATTTTTGTTGCTGCAGGAAATGATAATTCTGATAATGACCTTATGACTTCATATCCTGCTAATTACCCTGGTGTAATTTCTATTGGTGCAATACATTCAGACAATAGAAGAGCATCTTTTTCTAACTATGGCTACTCTACAAAACTTTTTGCTCCCGGGCAAAATATTTGGGCTACTATGCCTAATAATGGTTTCCAACCGCTACAAGGAACTTCTATGGCTTGTCCCGTTGCTACAGGGGTGGCTGCTATGGTTAGGTCAGTATTTCCCGAATACGATGCTAAACAAACATATCATCAAATGAGAAGCACATTAGCGGCACTTAACAATAGCAATAACAAAAAAGAATATGGCAAAATAAACGCTAACTCGGCATTAAGATATAATAACGTTTCAGGAACAGTTCCCGGCGTTGCTATTGAAGATTTTGAGTTGCCGCCGTTTAATTCTTTTACAAGTTATAACGAGAAAAAACTTAATCTAAAATTAGTTAATCATATCGGCTCAACTACTAATCTAACTGTTAAACTAACATCATTAGATAACTGTATTGACTTTGATGGCGGAGCAAAATCGGTAACTTTTTCTGTCGGAAGTATGAATACAAAAGATACTGTTAATAGAGAAGTAAATATAAGAATTAATAAAAATGTTGCTATTTCGAGAGGAAAGGTGCCTGTAATGGTTGAGTATTCTGATGGCACTTGGACTGATTTTGAGATGCTTTATTTACCTGTTAATATGCCGACAATGGCTTCTATATCTAATTCGTATTTAAATGCTATGAGTGAAAGAAGTGGCGGACTTACATTTGCTGATGCTTATTGTTACGATGATAATTATCTTTTTGTGGTTTCATATCTTCAAGGTTCTAACAGCAACGCCATATTTTATAATATAGCAGGCAATACGGGTGCATCTACTCCTGTTACAATAAGCACAGCACAAGCAACGACAGACAGACCAATTAGTTGCTGGCGTAGTAGCAATAATCGTGGTTTAATTTTGACAACAAATAGAACTAATAGTAAGCAAGCGGCTATATATAGAACTAATAACTTTGCAAGCAACGGTTGGGAAAGGGCTAACCTTAGTGAAACTATAACAAATCCTATTAAGTTACATTTTAAAGATGATTTATATGGTATTGTTGTAGTTGATGCAGAAAATAGCAAATGGAATTGTGCTTTAACTATAGATGGTGGTATAACTTGGAACAGACCTGGTGTTAATGCTATTCCTGATGCAATAACAGGTGAATCAAGTAGAATAAATGGTGAAGCAGTATGTTGTGGTTCAGGTAACTATTTCTGGTTTGCTACAAATAGAGGACGTATATTTAGAACTTCTGATATTACTAACCTTTCTACTACTTGGACTGTTCATAACGTAGGAGATAACTTAATATTTAAGGCAATGGCATTTGGTGGCAATAACGGTATAGATAGCGGTATGGCTATCGTTTATAAACCGAATAATGATACTTGTTTTATTGCTACAACTACTAATAGAGGTAATCAATGGTCAATTAAACCGCTTTATACTTTTGCTAATGGTGGAACGCCTGTATTTATTAAATCAGTTCCCGGTAGTGATATTTTTGCTATAGTTACAGATAATAATTCTATTTTATTAACAAATAATTTAGGCGAAACTTGGAAAAACGCTAATACAAAATATGTATCTGACATAAAGAAAATTACAGCCCGTAACACAATCGTTGGTGCTAATAATAATAACAGAATTGTTTTTAAAACAGTCGGTTATTCTACTCAATTTAATAGCACCAGTGCAGGCGAAATACTTCCTTATCGTTCTATTACAACTACGACTATTACTGAACCGTTCTTTGATGTTAATCGTTCAATATCTTTGCAACCGCCTTCAATAGTATCCTATGGAACACGCGATTTAGGAAAAGATAGCACACGCACAGTAACTATTACTAATACAGGTAATGCTGTTGTTAATTTGAGTGATTATAAAATTATTCCAAATAATGCAGGAACAGCCGAAAATGAATTTATTATTGCTAATAGACCAAGCACAGTTCCTGTTGGCGGTAGTGCTGAAGTTAGAATACGTTTTAGTCCAAAAACACAAGGCGATAAAGATGCAAGGTTATGGATTAGCAACAATACTGATACTTATCCCGAAATTGGATTGATATTAAGAGGAGAAGCAACATACACAGAATATGCTGAAATAACTCCGAACAGAACACTAATAGAATACGACAGCACTTATGTTGGAAGTTATTCAACACAGATATTACAATTAAGAAACACAGGAAACAAAAACGTTATTATTGATAGCATAGTATTTATTCCTAAAGGTGATTCTACTACAATAGGTGAGTTTAGAATATCAGATGATGTTAATTTCCCTGTTTCATTAACTCCTAATGGATACCAAAATACGCCTATTGCTTTTTATCCTGCGTATGTTCCTGCACCTGATAGCCAAGTTGTTTATAAATATGCTACTATGTTAGCATATAATAGCGGAATAGTAAATCCTATTGAAATAGAATTACAAGGAATTTCGCATAATAATGATGTCGGTATAATAGAGCAAAATACTGATATATTTTCGCTATTAGTTCCTAATCCGACCAGTAATGTTTGCTATTCTAACATATATTTAGAAGCATTTAGTAAATACAAAATTATATTATTAAATTTAACTGGCGAAGAATTAGCACTAATACAAGAAGGCGAAGGCATCGGTGATATACCTATTGAAATAAGGACTGATGGTTTTGCGAGTGGCAGTTATTTCGTAGTATTAGACATTAACGGCAAACGCTATTTCAATAAATTAACTATAAATAGATAGTTTATTCTATTTATAATTTACATACAATTACACGGCACGGGGATGAATCCCTGTGTTAAAAAGATGATTATTTAACATGGGGGCAAGCCCCCGTGATGTTTTAGGGGATGCTGAAATGAATTCAGCATGACAATAACGAAAATGCGGTCATGCTGAACTTGTTTCAGCATCTCCATAAAATTAGGGGATGCTGAAATGAATTCAGCATGACAATAACGAAAATGCGGTCATGCTGAACTTGTTTCAGCATCTCCA
>Ga0099364_10012051_pt1 | contig 11718 bp, 17 predicted proteins | sample TergutTh196P3_FD_73070 | JGI IMG/M metagenome (GOLD analysis project Ga0099364, IMG submission 73070) | Microcerotermes parvus P3 segment gut microbial communities from Pointe-Noire, Republic of the Congo - Th196 P3 | ecosystem: Host-associated > Arthropoda: Insects > Digestive system > Gut ...
GGTACAAGTCAAGTATTTGTTCAGTACTGACATCTTTTTTAAGTGAAGTTATCACAATAATATATTTGTTGTATTCTTCGCGTAAAGGGCTCACGTATAGGCCACTGCTTTTTAGTCGCTGCATTCCTTTCCGCTCGTTCATGCTGTCTTTGCGCATCGCGCAAATACGCACCGGCTCTTTTTTCCTTTTTATGGCGTACCAACCCCTTATTTCACCATATTCCAACGGCTTAAGAGAGGAAAACTTCTTCATTAGGTCTATTTCGGCGCCTTTTTCATCATATATATTGAATGCTCGACCTCTCAGGCGCAGTACATAATCTGAGCCACTCTTTTTCAGGTGTGCTAATCCAGCCAATGTACCGTACATCCGATCTCCAATAACTATGTCTCCCGGTCCCAGCGTAGTGAAATTGGTCAGTTTTTCTCCGGTTTCTTCTTCGGTTATCACAAATTCGCGAGCGGTCAGGGTAAATAAATCCATGCAGTAATGCAGCATAAAGAATAAACGCTCCGCGCCTCCACGTCCATCCTCGCTGCCGTCCACCAGTAGTACGTTCCGGTTTTTTAGCCACTGGGGTTTCTCTATGAGTAATCCGGCGTTCCTATATATATGTGTACACATCCATTTAAGCCATTCCCCTGAGTTCTGTATTCGTTTAAATACTGCCACTTTGCTCATAGTTGCAGTGCCTGACAGGTTGGTTATCGCACTGGTTCCGGCCATGGATTTCCCTTCGGTCAGATACAACAGGTTCAAACGCAGCAACTCTTCCGGTGTTTTTATTTCACGCGACCGTTGCAATGCACCCAGCTCTTTTGCTTTTTCTTCCCAGCCTTCCGGCAGTAATTTCAGCAATTGCTTAAATCGATCTTTTTCCCTTCCCATTGGAATATTATATCAAATTTCTTTGAAAAAGCTAGTAAGTTAACGCATATGTCCATGTTAATGGGGGGTGCAGGGGTGTCAGTCACCGAAAGATGAACCGGGTGCATCAAAGCCTGCGCCCGGCTTTGTGCGGGCAACTTTATGCCGGTACTTTTTGTTTGACGCTTAATTGAAAACCCAAATTGTCCAATACCTTGACGATGGTTGTAAAAGACGGGTTTCCTGCTGGAGAAAGTGATTTGTAAAGGCTGGATCTGTCAAGGTTAAGCTCCCTGGCTATCTGTGCCATTCCTTTTGATCTGGCTATATCACCGATAGCCTTTAACAGAAATTCAGGATCATTTTCCTGCATAGCAAGCTCAATAACTGCTTCAAGGGTACCTATCACATCTTCTTTTGTTTCTATCTCATCAGCTAAATCCCAATCACTTACAGTTAATTTTTCCATGTCCTAATCCTCCAGTTTTAATTCTTCCAAAGGCAATAAGGCTAATTGTTTGGCCCTTGCAATATCATCTTGTTGAGTAGATTTATCGCCGCCGCACAGCAAAATGATGATTTCCCTGCCGGTATCTTTGAAGTAGACTCGGTATCCAGGGCCGTAATCTATACGCATTTCAGAAATATCACCAAGAAAACGACAGTCACCGGGGTTTCCGTTTTCAAGCCGTGTGATTCTGGCATTGATCCGGTATCTAGCCCGTCTGTCTTTTAGACCATCAATCCATTTTTTGTAAATGCTTGATTTTCGAACCCTCATTTTTCAAGTGTAGTCTATAGACAACACTATGTCAAGGGGTAGCGCAAAGCGAAGGCCCGCAGCGTTTGGAGCGAGCCGGGTGCATCAAAGTTGGTGCGCTTAAACCCGGACAACTGTCACCCGAACGACTCTCACTTCGACGCTAAACCCGTGCGTAAATTACTCAAGACAGGCAAAAAATAATAAGTTAAATTTAACCCAGATTTTTTATGGAGGTAAAAATGAAAAAGTATTTGATTTTTGCAGTTTTGGTTTTATTTGTGGTGTCAGGTCTTTTTGCCCAGAACATCCAAAGCGTGTCCAGGAGCGGTTCAACCCTTTCGGTGCGTTTTTCCGATGGGAACACCCAGAACCACACCATCAGCAGCAACCAGAGCTATATAGGCCACGGTACTGATTTTATTCTGCTGAGGCAGGGCAGAAACGGGCTTGTCACCCTGGGATTAAGCAGCGGAAGCATCAGGCAGATTGCAACCATAAGCGACAGCTTCATCGAAAACAGCACCAGCATAAGTGTCAGCGGAGGTACCGTTACCGTTACCAGCGGCGGTTCCACCCGGCGTTACAACAGATCCTTACGGGTGCAGTAGTTAGAGCGGCACCCGGATGCGCATAACAGCAAATGCTCAGCCGGGTGCATCAAAGAGAAACCATTATTTTGTTGATTAACCATTTTTATTAATAAAAGCGGTTAATTCTTCGATCCTTTCCAGCGGGAAAGGCGGTTCACATAAAGGTTTCAAAGCAACCGACATTAATTTCATTGGGTTATCATCTGATGCACAGCGGTTTTGGTTTAATGCTCCGCATTCCTTACAGCGATGGATTATTGCCCATTCACCATTTTTTTTGACCCATACTCCTATGGGCTCCATAACCCCGCCGCAATTTGCAGAACGATCACCTTTCCGGCTATCCAGATGCAAACTGCAAAGACAATTAGGACAATGATTCCGATGCTCACTTCCCGTCAAGTGCGGTTTAACCAAACGACCACAAACCCTGCAGTTAAAAACATCGCTGCTGATCTGTTCATCATAACCCTTTTTCTTTCTGTTCACAAATTCCTCCGTAAAGTTGTACACAACCTGTAATCAACTTATGGGAGGTATTGCCATTATTTATTGTAAGCAAACCTCCCGGTTTACTACAATAGGTCTTTGCTTAATATTCATTTTCATTTTTTCCTCCATATTTAAAGATTAAATGTTCTATGAACATTCGTGTTCCAGGAACATGACTTAATATAGTTAAAAAATAAAAAGAAGTCAATGTGAGCGGTTAAAACTGTGCAGGAAATGTACTGCCCAAAATGTAAGATCACAGGTAATTTCTATATCAGTTTTATAATCTGCGGAAGAAAGTCCTGCCTCACTATAGGGGCCGCCATATTTTAAACCTTCCTTAAACCTTCTTTTTTCATAAGAAGAATTAAATTCAATATTTATCATTCCGTCCTTTCGCAATAAATCGTTTAATATTTCTGCGTTTTGTGCGGCAACCTCTACATTCTTTGCAGCACCGCAAAGTGCAATATGAGTTAAAACCCTTCTGTTACAGCATATCTGTTCACGCCAATCGGTACCGAAAGGTTTTATCTGTCTGCCAAAACCGCCGCAGGGACTATAGTAACGGCTGCCCATTTTTATATGATAAGGTGAATCATGGACAGGTGTAATTTTATTAAGATGGTTAATTGATTTTGAGAGCTGTTTTATTGATGTTTCATTACGCCATGAATTTGTATAGGCAAGGGTTTCAAGATGATAAAGGCATGGCCATAATTGATTAGATTCCATGTAGGGATAATTATACTTTTTCTTTGACTCAGGATTAAATTTCGCAATATCCATAATGGATGATACTGTATTAATACTATTAAAAGCATTTAAACTAATTTCGATTAAACGTTTACAATGTTCATCTCCATATCCAAGCATTGCAATTACTGTATCAATTAAAAGCTGCAAGCCCCAGCCGCAGCCATTCCCCATAAAACGCTCATTAAACCTTACTATTTCCGGCTTGTTTAAAGAGAATTCCTGTTTCAGTATTTCATCATTCGTAAGAGCTTTTACATAGTTTTTAATTATCATTGAATTTTTTGGTATACCATAATCACATAAAAGCCTTGCTCCGGTTTCTCCATCCTGAAGCGGAGTTTCTTTTTGGTTATCCATACCATGCATACTAATGCCAATATAACCGTTTTCTTTTTGATACTTTTCCACAAGAATAAAACGAGGTGATTTTATTACTTTTTTAAAAAGTCTTTCTTCTTCTTTTTTGTTTTTTATTATCTCTTTTTGCAAACGGTATTGTATGATTTCACTGCCATTTTCCAAAAGAAAATCTATTGCTTTATTGGTATCCATTTTTAAGCTTTATCCCATAATCTTTTGGCACGAATAAATGCTGCATTTCAGATTTATTTACCGGTTTTTTCTTTTTGAATCTTTAATAAACTTTTTGATTGATCAATTAAAAAATCTTTCAGTCTATCTTCCAGTTGATTAAAATTATCAATCAAATTGGACAGCTTAATATCTACAGGAGGAGTAGAAAAAATTTCTCCTTCTCCTGTCAAAAGCCAATTCTTATTGACATTAAATGCGGTTGAGATGAGCTGAATTGTTCTGTCATTGACATTTCTGTTGCCTAATTCTATATTTCCAAGCAATGTTTGACTTATGTAAATTCGTTTGGCAAAATCGCGTTGGTTGATATTAAGGGTAGTCCTGATCTGTTTTATTCTGTCATTGACATAATCCACAATAACTTAATATTAAACCATATTTATATTTTTCATCAATAGAGATCAATTCAGATCAATAATGATCAATAATGATCAATAGAGATCAAATTGACCAGCTGATTGACAGCCATTTTTTTGGATCATATAATTGGATCATATAATGATAGCAGAACGAGAGGTTTGAATGGGCAAGGATAAGGGCATTCAGGATAAACGTGTCATTGAGCTGCAAGACATATACAAGGAATTGGACACAGAAGGCAAAGAAACAATGATTTCTGCGGCTGATGAGCTGCTTCATATCCAGAAAACTTTCAGGTCTCCGCAAGAAAAGCGAAAACGCTATTTTAAAGATATTACGCTATACATTGCATTGGGTCTTGTTGTTTTATGTGCAATTTGGTTTTTCTGGGAGATTTTCATTAATCCTGCTCTGCAAATTGTTGGCATAACCCAATTTATCAGGATTATAGCAACAGCCATTATTGGTATTCTCTGTGTTTTCTCGGGACTTGTTGGCTTTTTAATTCGGCGGCTTAGCCTTCATTGGCTTTTTCTGTTAATTATTGCGGGAATTGCCTGCCTCGATCCCCAAATTTTAACCGATTTTATCGGATTTTCCTTTTTAGCCCTGATTATCACCATATTTCTGGCTCAAAAGAAAGGTCAAAAAGCCACTTTTCCGGGCTAAACTTTCCATTATATAGATATATATAGATAAAATTACCGATTTTTTCCCCTGGAAACACAATATTTGGATGAATCTCTTACTTGACAATTTTTTTTGTGGTCTTTATACTGACCCCATATTGTGGTTTTTTGTTGATTACAAATTAAGGATGGTGCAATGGGGACAGGTAATTATCTCATGGAAATCGTAACTTTTTCTTTTGTTTTGATTTTTGTTCTATTTATTTCGCTCCCAATTATTCATTCCAGAATCAAGAAAAAGCACAAAAATGATGAGTAGCAAGGAAAGGTAATTTTATGACTATTTTGGAAATGTTGGAACAAAGCGGTTTTGTGGCTTTAATTGGTGTAAGTGTTGTGTTTTCGTTTTTGATTCTTTTGGTTGTTTGTGTCAACCTGGTTAGTAAAATTATCAACACTCTGGATTCAGGAAAAGATGATCAGTCTCAGGATTCAACGAATACCGCCATCAATAAAAGTTAAAACATTTCTTCACGCTTTTTAATTTACATTTTGAATTTTTCATAAAATTCATTTGGCAATATGTCCATTAAAATAATGTCATGCCTTTCCAGATCCCTTAACAAAGCTTCCCTCTTTCTGCCGATAACCTTGAACCCGATTTTTTCATAACTTCTTTTTCCGCGCTCATTAAATGAATAAACCCTTAAAAATATGTTATGCAAATTTAAGGCTTTAAAACCGTAATCCAGCAGAAGGCTTAAAGCTTCTGTTCCATAGCCCTTATCCCAAAAATTTTTATTTCCGATAAATATTCCAGCTTCGGCTGTCTGGTTTAGATGGTCCATGTCCCCCAGTCCGCAATTTCCAATTAGTTCATTGGTTTCATTATCGATTATTGAATAGGTATGCATTTTGGCCAATTTTTCCAGAAAGACTTTTTCATTTTCAATGCTGATAACATGGGAATAAAGAATTAAATGTTTTGTTATTTCTTTATCGTTAAGCCATTCTGTATATTTTTCCAAATCATTTAAATCAATGGGTGCCAAATAACATTTCTTCCCGGTCATTTTTTTAAAGTACATGTTTTCCTCCTGTTAACGCTTGTTTATATTTTCCAGTTCAAGCTTCTTCCCATAATTTTTTAGCACGAATAAAGGATTGTTCTACACCTTCAAGCCCCTGATTGCCGGCTTCTTCAATGCTAAGGAGCCCGTCAAATTTATTTGCTTTGGCAATCTTAAAAATTTCTTTTATTGGTGCCGTTCCTTCACCGATACTTACAAATTCTAGTTTGGATACATCCCGAATATCATTAATATGAATCGATCTTACCCTTTTATACACTTTTTCAAAAATTAAAGGAGCGTTATCTCCATATGCATAGGTGTTGGCAGTGTCGAAATTTATCCATAGGGGCAGATGTTCTGTAAGCTCCACCAACTTTAGGAAGCGGGAAGTTTTAAAATCAAAGTCATGCCTTTCCCATGCACCCGGTTTTGCATGGTTCTCCAATAATAAACTTATACCAAACTTTTCTGCTTTTTTCACACATGATTCAAAACATTCAACTACATTTTTATAAGTCTTTTCTTCATCCATGTTTTCATATATCTGCCCTGCCGTTATGCGTAGGTATTTAGCTCCTAACGCAGCAGCTACAGCAATATCGGAATATGCATGCATCAGCTCATACTCGCGCAGTTTTTCATCCGGCTGAGTAAAATCCGGATAACAGGCGATCATTGCCACCGGTAGTCCACTGCGCTGAAGTTGTTCACGGATTTTTTTTATTCCCATGGGAGTGCGGTTCTTAATAAATAAAATACTTAGATCGGCAGCATCAAATCCCATCTTTTTGGCAGCGGTCACCCAGTCTTCCACTGTCATTTTTTCTTCTATAATATTTTTAAACAAACATACCGGCAGACAGCTCCACATATATACTCCTTCAAAAAATTGCTTTATTATAACTTTTTTTCTGCTTTATCTAAACATTATTATTTCCAATGTTTAAAATTCTTTCTTTTCCCGTAAAATTTTCCACAACCAGTTTAAATACCAGGACATTTTTTAGTTCGTTTTCATTGAAAGTATAATTAATTTTTTCGCCGGTTTGATGCTGCATTAATTTATTTAACCCATCGTTTTTTTCTGCATTTGTTTCCAGAAATATTATTTTACCAAAGCCAATTATGCTCCTATATTCATAACCATAATTACAGGCCTTCTCTCCTTCGATTAATTTTGTATCACAATCTATTTCAAAACATGCATTATTGTTATTTTTTATAATGTCTATTTTCTTACCTTCTATAGCACTGTGAAAAAATAATGTCAATTTTTCATCTTCATATGAATATCCATAGTTTAATGGAACAATGTATGGGTAATTGTTTTCTGACAGGCCAATCCTGCAATACTTACATTTTTCGATAATGGTTAATTTATCTGCTATTTCCTGTATTTCTCTGTCTTTCCGTCTCATGTCTTATTCTCCTGTTGCGCCGCTTTACATTAAATCTTCGATACTTCCTTTTAGGATGGTTATTCTATCTCTTAATTGATGTAAAAACCTTATAAAATTAATTAAGTTTTGTTTTTCATCTATGGTATAATATAAATAATAATTCTTAATATTGATTGAACGTATTCCCAAAGAAGCCAAGTATTTATCCTGAACCAAGGCTTTTTTATAAGGATTTTCAAGTACATCATTTATTTTTTCATATAATTCAGAAAATAAATTCTCTGCTGCAATTGGTGCTTCTAATGTATCTTTTATATAAGTGTAGCTTTGATCAATATCCAGTTCAGCTATTTTGGAAAAAACATGATCAAACATCTATTTACCAGCATATTTTTTAATTTTTTTCATCATATCTTTCCCAGATATAACTTCACCATTTTTTACCTGGTCAAGACCAACTTGAAGAGCTTCATACAGCTTATATCTGCAGGTAAGTTCCTCATATACATCAATACTCATTACTGCCAGATCACCCTCACCGTTTTTGGTAATAAAAACCGGCTCTTTATTTTGATGACAAAATGCCGAAATTTCACTATATTTATTCCGTAAATCAGCACTTTTCCTAATTACTGGCATAAAAACCCTCCAAAAATATCATTATCTGATAGAATTATATCATTATTTGGATATAAAGTCAATTATAGTTAAATTTTCCTTTTTGATAGTAATGTGATACCAATAATTTAAAAAATATTCTTATAAACCATTATCATTTTTATTCTGAAACTATAAAGTCCTTAGAAAGATAATTATCTGTAACTGCTCTATAATACTTTCCCTTTTCTACAGTAAAACACATTAAGTTGTAATTTTTATCAGTAACACCATCAGGATAAAATTGTGATAAATAATCGGATAAAAATTTTTTCTTTATTTTAAGATCTGATACTAATTCCATTACACCAATAAGAGACAATGAATAGTATTTTTCATCCATTGATGGATAAGGTGTATTGGGATCATCATCAAATAAGTATACAGAAGTTTTAGGATTTTCTTGATAATATTTGAAAAAATTTGATTCCATTGATGTTATAAAATAAATTCTACTTAGACCATCATTACCCAGTTTTGTAACTGCCTTGACTATAGGCATACCATCTTCATTTATTGCACTAATAATTATACTTTTTGTTTTTTCTATAAAATCTATAATTTCTTTTCTTAATACTTCTTCCATAAAATTCTTCTATTTTCCATTGCTCGAGCATACCGCCGTAATGCAACCGACCTAGCCAACTGAACCCCTCCAACCCTGTCGAGTTGAAGGGTGAATAGGCAGCGCCCTTTACTTTCGGGCTTTCAGCCCGCAGAAAAGGCGCGTTAATCGTTTGTTATGTGCTGCCTTAGAGAAAAAAACTTTTTTATAGGTTGTTCAATTCATTGTATATACTATTTACGGCGTTTTGTAAGTATAATATTTTACAGAACACCACAAGATACATTATACCAAGTGTTATGTAACCTAAAAGAAAAATAGTCAACAAGAAAGTAGAAACCTGTAGACCATCTGGTTTATTGTTTCTTCTTAAATATTCATTACAGCGATTTATCCACATACAGAACCATACTATTCCATAAATTCCAAATGTCACTAATGACAATAGAATAAAAACCAGTAAACCGGATGTTTTTTTATTATCATCTTTACAGGCAATGTTTGTTTCTCTGGCAAATGAATAAATTAAGTACCAGTAATAAATGCCAAATGTAACAAAGGATAAGAGAAGTGTCAACCAAAAACCTCTTTTCGTTGCAAGTTTAGTCATAAAGACCTCCTTCTTTAGTTTTTAATCATTTCGGATTATTTATTATACAATTCATCGAATTGTATTTTTACTATACCATTTGTACATAAAAAATGTCAAGTTTCTTCTACAATGTTTAAATACTTTTTTACCATACTTTCCAAGCTTGAACTTATTGTTCCAGGTATATTACATTTTTACTGCTCTAATTAGCAGATCGTGTATATATTGCCTATCACCCTGCCACAATTACACATAACGTTTCAGGTTGACGACGTAACCCCTCCAACCCTGTCGTGCTGCAAACCTACGAAGCGTCGTGCCAGGTATGGTGTGGCATGGCTTACTCAATTTTTGTATAGGTCGTATTATTATTTATAACAAGCTCATTACCATTAATTGAGTAAATGTTAATTTCCGGAATATAATAATAATCTATATCAAAATCTCCTTCATAATTTATTTCCTCTAGATATTGCATAAGCTCTATTTTAGTGTACCATTTTTGTTCGATTCCTGATAATCCTGAAAAATCACTTTTTAAAAAATGTCCATGCAGATGTGTAATATTAAAATAAATAATACCGTCATTAGTAGTATATGTTCCTTTATAAACAAACACTTCACTTTCAGGATCAATATATAAACGACTCTGTTCAAAAACACCATTTAAAAAAAATATTTTATCATGCCAAATTAATCCCCCGCTCTTCCAAGAACCGTTAAGAGCTGTGTCTACCATAATAGTACCATTATCACAAGAAAAAGTTAAAATCCCAAAAAACATTACAAATAAAATCGAACAAAAACATATATAGTTTTTCTTCACTGTTTCCTCCCTTATATCTTATTAATATATAAATAAATTCTACTTTAGTCAATCTAGAGAGCTTGCTCTGACTAAGTTTAAACAGTAAAGGTTTAAGGACATGGATGTTCAACAGATAATGTGGAAGGTTCTGTTTTCTACAAGTTATACATCTTCCTCCTTAAATAAAAAACCGCTATAATTCATTCATGTACAATATGGATAAACTTTATGAATCAGTAAAATCCAGGGGTCATGTCTGTATAGGTTTGGACACTGCTGTGGACTATCTTCCGTCGAGTGCGGCTTTTGCAACGGCCGGTGCTTCAGCCACACCGGAGGCTGCAAAGGCTATCTTCGATTTTAACAAGGCAATAATTGACGCATCATTGGATATTGCCGCCTGCTTCAAGGTGCAGATTGCATACTATGAAGAGCTGGGTCTGGCAGGACTGGAATGTTATGCAAAAACCCTTGAGTATATCCGAAAAAAGGGAGCTCTTGTTATTGCCGACATAAAAAGGGGCGACATTGCCGACACCGCCGAGCGTTATGCCAGGGCACACTTTGACGGTGACTTTGAAGCCGACTTTGTTACACTTACACCCTTCCTTGGAATGGACTCAATCGAACCCTGGCTTGAATGGGCGGACAAAAAGGGCAAGGGTGCCTTTGTTCTTATGCGGACCAGCAATAAGGGCAGGAAGGATTTCCAGCTGCAGAAAATCGCCGTCAGAAAAACACAGCGAGAGCCAGCGGGGCCGCAAGAGCCAGGAGATTCGATCGTACTGAGTGATGTCATAGGAGAAAAGCTCTCCGGCCTAGCTGCCGCAAAATGCGGCGTACACGGCTATGGTGCCTTTGGAGCCGTTGTCGGTATTGATACAAGCTCCGCCGAAGAGAGAAACGAAGCGATTGCAATAAGAGCCAGGTATCCGAATTTATTTTTCCTGATTCCCGGTTACGGAGCCCAGGGCGGAGCTGCGGATGATGTTGCACTTTTGTTAAACAAGGGAAATGGCGGCGTTGTAAATGCTTCAAGATCCATCCTGAAAGCCTGGCAGTCAGGAGCGAGCGGAGGTGCGGACAATGATTTTGCAGCCAAAGCCGCAAGGGAGGCAGCGATCAATATGAGGGATGCAATAAGGAAAGCAATATCATAGTGAAGTACAGCATTATTTATGCCGACCCTCCATGGAAGTATCTCTGGGGAGGAGGCAAGGACGGGGGACACTTTGCCCCGGAAAAACATTATAGTACGATGAGCACCGATGAGATTTGCAATTTAGACATCCGCTCACTAAGGGAAAGGAATTGCGCACTTTTTTTATGGGCAACCATGCCCGCCCTGCCCGATGCTTTTCGGGTAATGGAAGCATGGGGTTTTAAATACAAGACCTGTGCCTTCACCTGGATAAAGACGAGGGCGGACGGAGAACCGATTAGGGGCATGGGCAGTTATACAAAGTCCAATGCGGAACTCTGCCTTTTAGGCATGAGGGGTCATATAAAATCCGTGGACAAAACCATTCCGCAGATAATTATGCATCCGAGATTAGGTCATTCGATAA
>Ga0099364_10012052_pt1 | contig 11717 bp, 10 predicted proteins | sample TergutTh196P3_FD_73070 | JGI IMG/M metagenome (GOLD analysis project Ga0099364, IMG submission 73070) | Microcerotermes parvus P3 segment gut microbial communities from Pointe-Noire, Republic of the Congo - Th196 P3 | ecosystem: Host-associated > Arthropoda: Insects > Digestive system > Gut ...
ATCAATGGTATTGCGGCAGTGCGCGAGCAGTTCGTTCACTGCGGGTGTGACGTGCTCGTGGGTGATGCTGTCAAAACGGGGAAGACTGTCAAAGTCAAGTAATGGATTTTGCATGAGTGGCACTCTGGTTGTCACACAAAAGAAAAGGAGGGCCTTTTCTTTTGTGAATGGGAGATGTCTGGGGCAGCGGGTTTTCGTTTTGCCTATTGTTGCCGACCCTGTTTCTGAGCGAGTTTTCTTTCGGCAGCCTCAATGGTGTTGACGAGAAGCATGGCAATTGTCATGGGGCCGACTCCTCCGGGTACCGGGGTGATAAAGCCTGCGACTTCCCGGGCGTTCGGAAAGTCAACATCGCTCCAGAGCTTGCCGTTTTCGTCGCGTTCGATGCCGACATCAATCACAACGGCACCGGGCTTGATCATGTCGGCCTTGATGATGTTCCGTCTGCCTGTTGCAGCAATCAGAATGTCGGCCTGTCGTGTATGAAATCCGAGGTCGCGGGTTTTGGAATTGCAGATGGTAATCGTTGCTCCTGCCTGCAGGAGCATCATGGCCATGGGTTTGCCGACGATGTTTGATGCGCCGACAATGACGGCGTGCGCACCCCAGACGGGATAGTTGATGGATTCGAGCATTTTCATGACACCGTAGGGGGTGCAGGGATAGATTTGTGGACGGCCAGTCATGAGGAGTCCTGCATTGGTCACATGAAAACAGTCAACATCTTTTTCGGGACTGATTGCTGAAATAACCTTGTGCGTGTCGATATGGCCTGGCAGGGGGAGCTGCACCAGGATTCCGTGTATGGCGGGGTCGTCATTGAGTGCGCGGATTCTGTCAAGGAGTGCTTCCTCGCTGAATGCGTCGTCGTATTTTTCGATTACGGAATGAATGCCGAGTGCCTGGGACGCTTTTTCCTTGTTGTTGACATAAACCATTGAGGCCGGGCTGTCGCCAACGAGAATGACGGCAAGGCCCGGGGTTTCGCCTTCTTCGACAAGTCTGGCAGCGCGTTTGGCAATATCGGCACGTGTATCCTGTGCGAGCGTGTTTCCGTTGATTATTTCAGCAGTCATAGAATTTGATGATATGAATAAAAAGTTGAATGATTCAGGGTGCAAAAAGCCTCTGAACGAAAAACAGGCATTATATATGACCTCAGGATAACTGAAAAGGTGGGTCTTGCAATACTGGGGGCGTCCATGTATGTTTTTTGCAGGATCGGGCATGAATTCCGGTTTTAACGGCTGAACATTCAAAAAGTCCGCAAGAAGCAGAGCTGTTCCAAACGATAGAGCACCTGATCAAAATCTGCCCGGAGATGCGGTTTGCCGTGGTTTTTCCCGCCGGATGTGTCATAATCGGTTAAATATCAGTATCATCGTTATTTGAAGAGAGGGTTTTCCCTTGTTGCCCTGTGTGACCGGGATGTTTTTTTGTGCAGCCCAGGTTGTGGCTGACATGCGGATTGCCGGGTGTGTGCCGGGGGGGTGTCAGAAAAGAGGATGTGGGCGGCGGCTGTGGGCAATGGAAATAAAAAACCCCACTTTCGTGGGGGGTGGTCAAGGTCGACTCCGGGTCGGTCAGATGGCCTGAATATTCGATGCCTGCTTGCCTTTCGGGCCTACGGTTACTTCAAACTGAACCTTTTGTCCTTCTTTGAGGGTTTTGAAGCCATTCATGTTGATTGCGGAAAAGTGAGCAAACAATTCTTCTCCGCCATCTTCTGGAGTAATGAAACCAAAACCTTTTGAGTCGTTAAACCACTTGACAGTTCCTGTTGCCATAATACTGGGGTGATCCTATAAAAATATTTTAACCTGCTTGCCCGTTTGAAAAGCGTTACCGATTTTTCTGAGCCTGCTCTTTTGATACCATACAGACTGCGTTAGCGGTCAATTGCTGTTATCCTGTTTCCATTGTTGGCGCAAAAGAATCCAAAGTCAAGCCTTTCCCTCACTTTTTCGGGAATTAGCTGTAAATCGTTGCATAAACCTGTACAATTTTTCTGGTGTAAAATATTTGACAGGCAATTCACGTTTTCAGTGTCTGAACGGAATGGCTTTTGAGAGGCAGCTGTGGACCCGATGCGTTGAAGTTCCAGGCAGGACAGGGCGCTAAAATGGAGATTTCCGGTCTGATCCCTTATGTGGCCTCAGACTGGGCAAATAAAATGCAGAAAGTGTGAAAATCCCGTTATTCGGGGGAGCGCTCTTTGAGGGCGGGGCAGTTTTGCAGTATCCGGATTTTCGGATTCTTTACGATTATGGCGGTAAAAAGGGGTTTTATTTCGCTTTTGAAATGGCGCTGAAAATGCAACAATTGTCTGATACTGGCTGAATGCGCCAAACCCGTTTACCGCCAGGTGAACAGAACCAGAATAACCAGAGGTTTGAAGCTGATATGGGAACACAACACGAACAGGGCGTAGTGCTGGAAAGGCAGGAACAGACGCTTGCCGAGCCGCCTTTATACAGGGTAATACTGCTCAATGACGACTATACGCCCATGGATTTTGTCGTCATTGTTCTGCAGGAGTATTTTCTGATGGATCGCGCCACTGCAACGCAGACGATGCTGAAGGTCCATAATGAGGGAAGGGGGACCTGCGGCATATTTACCAAGGATGTTGCACGAACGAAAGTTGAACTCGTTACAGGTTATGCGCGCAGTGAGGGGCACCCCTTGCAATGCGTGATGGAGGAAGCATGATTGCACAGGAACTGGAAGTCAGTCTGCACCTGGCTTTTGTTGAAGCCCGTCAGGCACGTTATGAATTCATTACCGTTGAGCATTTGCTCCTGGCTTTGCTGGATAACCCGTCGGCGTCTGCCGTTCTGCAGGCGTGTAACACCAATCTGCTTGAGCTGAGAATGACGCTGACCAAGTTCATCAGCGACAATACGCCGGTCATTCCTGGAATTGGTGATGTGGACACACAGCCCACACTGGGTTTTCAGCGTGTTATCCAGCGTGCCATCATGCATGTGCAGTCGTCATCGAGCGGTAAAAAGGAAGTCAATGGCGCCAATGTACTGGTTGCCATTTTTGGCGAGAAGGACTCTCATGCTGTCTACTATCTTCACCAGCAGGGTGTGACACGTCTTGATGTTGTGAACTTCATTTCGCATGGTGTCAGAAAAGTTCCGCAAAAGACGCCGCCCAAAATCCATTTTTCAGAAAATGCGGAGGAGAAGCAGAATGCGACGCTGGTCAAGGAAACGCCGCTGGATCTGTACACACAGAATCTCAACAAGGAGGCCCTGTCCGGCAGGATTGACCCCCTGATCGGGCGTGAAGCCGAAGTTGACCGCGTCATTCAGGTCCTGTGCAGACGTCGCAAGAACAATCCTCTTCTCGTTGGTGAGGCCGGTGTTGGCAAGACTGCGATTGCAGAGGGACTGGCCTGGCGGATTGCGCAGAAGGAAGTTCCGGAGATTTTGCATGAAGCGGTTGTCTATGTACTGGATATGGGCTCGCTCCTTGCCGGCACGAAGTACAGGGGGGATTTTGAGCAGCGTCTGAAGGGGGTTCTCAATGACCTGAAGGAAAATCCCAATTCGATCCTTTTCATTGATGAAATTCATACGATTATTGGAGCGGGGTCGGCTTCCGGCGGGACGCTGGATGCGTCCAATCTGCTAAAGCCGGCCTTGTCCACGGGTCAGATGAAGTGCATTGGTGCGACCACGTTCAAGGAATTTCGGGGTGTTTTTGAAAAGGATCATGCTTTGGCAAGGCGTTTTCAGAAAATAGACATTCACGAGCCGACAGTCGAGCAGACCGTTCAGATTCTTCGTGGTTTGAAGTCGCGCTTTGAGGATCATCACAATGTCCGGTATTCCGCTTCTGCGCTGGCAACCGCTGCGGAGCTTTCTGCCCGTTTCATCAGCGACCGTCATTTGCCTGACAAGGCCATTGATGTCATAGACGAAGCGGGTGCTGCGCAGCGTATTTTGCCGAAGTCAAGGCAGAAAAAGACCATTGGCAAGTCCGAGATTGAAGACATCATTGCCAAGATTGCACGTGTTCCAGCCCAGACGGTCAATCAGGACGACAAGAGCAAGCTGCTCAATCTGGACCGGGATCTGAAAAATGTTGTATTTGGCCAGGATGATGCGATTGATGCTCTGGCTGCAAGCATCAAGATGGCCCGTGCGGGTCTGGGCAAGGCGGACAAGCCAATCGGGGCATTTCTCTTTTCGGGACCGACGGGTGTTGGCAAGACGGAAGTTGCAAGGCAGCTGGCTTTTGTCCTGGGTATTGAACTGGTTCGTTTTGACATGTCGGAATACCTGGAGCGTCATGCTGTCAGCCGTCTGATAGGGGCACCTCCCGGTTATGTCGGTTTTGAACAGGGAGGCCTTCTGACTGAGGCCATTACCAAAAAGCCCTATTCCGTGCTGCTTCTGGATGAAATTGAAAAGGCGCATCCGGATATTTTCGGGATTCTGCTCCAGGTGATGGACCATGGGACCCTGACGGACAATAACGGGCGCAAGGCGGATTTTCGCAATACCATTATCATCATGACGACCAATGCGGGGGCGGAGAGCTTTCAGAAGTCGAGTATCGGGTTTACCAATTCGAAGCAGCATGGTGACGATCTGGCTGACATCAAGCGGATGTTTGCACCTGAGTTTCGCAACCGGCTTGATGCGATCATCAGTTTCAAGGCCCTGGACGAGGTCATTATTCTGCGTGTTGTGGACAAGTTCCTGATGCAGCTGGAAGAACAGTTGCATCTGAAGAAGGTTGAGGCCGTTTTCACGGACAGGCTGAGAAAGTATCTGGCGACAAAGGGTTTTGATCCGTTGATGGGAGCGAGGCCAATGTTGCGTCTGATTCAGGATCTGATCCGTCGTGCTCTTGCTGATGAACTTCTCTTTGGCCAGCTGGCCTCGGGTGGTTCGGTTATTGTTGATCTGGATGATGAGGACAATGTCAGGCTGGAATTTGCAACGGACAGGCCGACTGCAATTGAAGTTGCCCCTGCGCTGACGGAACCGGTTGAGGCGGAGTCGACCACACCGTCATAGCGTCCCGGACGGCAGACTCCGCAAAAAGCCCCAGGTGAACGCCAGGGTTTTGAACTGTTCGCCCCTCCTGTTATGGATACAACGGTCGCCAGGAGAGCTTTTGCAGTATTCAGCCCGGCCGGAAAATGGCACAATACCACTAACATGGGCACGGATCCTCTGAAGCGCTGTTCCATATACGCACCAATGGGATATCCTCACGGCACGCGCCATGGAACCCTGGAAGATCGGGAGCAGACACGCAAAGAACCAGGCAAAAGCCGCAGACCGCGCAAATTCCGACGGGTTCAGTACTGAAAAAAACATTTTTAAACTTTTTTTGCCTCTATTTAACCAAAATCGTATGGACTTCGAAATCTGGCTGCTCCTCGGAATTCCCCTCTTTTTCGGACTGGGCTGGCTGGCCGCACGCGTCGATATCAGACAACTGCTCTCTGAATCCCGGTCTCTGCCACAAAGCTACTTCAAGGGACTGAACTTTCTGCTCAATGATCAGCCCGACAAGGCAATTGACTCCTTTATCGAAATCGTCAGGCTCGATCCGGAAACCGTTGACATGCACTTTGCACTCGGCAACCTGTTTCGCCGCAGAGGAGAGACCGAACGGGCCATACGCATGCACCAGCATCTTCTCCACCGCCCTGATTTGCCTGAAGAACAGCAAATACAGGCACGCTATGAACTGGGGCAGGACTACCTGACAGCCGGCCTTCTGGATCGCGCCGAAGACGCATTCAAAAGCCTGACAGAGACCCGGTACGACACCATCGCACGCCGGGCACTTCTGGAGATTTTTCAACGCGAAAAAGAATGGGAACAGGCCATTTTTGCGGCCAATGCACTGCAAAACTCGGGCGCAGGAAGATACCAGAAGGAAATTGCACAGTTTTACTGCGAAATGGCCCAGGAACAGCTGGTTCAGGGAGCAACCGAAAATGTGCCCACTCTCCTGGCGCACGCCCTGGAGCACGACCGCTCAAGCGTAAGGGCAACCATTTTATCGGGCGATACCCTGATGATTCAGGGCAGAACTGAAGAAGCCATTGCAACCTGGCGCCGTATTGAAAAACAGAGCATGCCGCACATTGTCCTGGTCTCACAAAAGCTGATGGATGCCTTTGAAAAACTCGATCGTGCACATGAAGGCATTTCACTTTTAAAATTCCATCTGGCAGAGGCACCATCAATCGACCTGCTTGAAGCCGTGTTTCAGGCGCAGCTCAAATACGAGACCGCAGAAGCGGCCAATACACTCGTGCTCGATGAATTAAAGCGCACACCAACCCTGCTGGGGCTTGACAAACTTCTTGAAGCACGAATGGTCGTTGCCGAACCGGAAGCAAGACAGGACATTTCCATGATCAAAAACCTGGTACACAGCTATTCGTCCAAACTTGCCCGCTACCAGTGCGGACACTGTGGCTTTCAGACGCGACAGTTCTACTGGCAGTGCCTCGGCTGCCACCAGTGGGAAACCTACCCTCCCAGACGTACCGAGGAATTGAACGTGTCACTTTAAAATGCCTGGACACGGAAGTTTGAATAAGGCCAGCTGCCCGGAACCTGTGAAAGCGCCGGGCCTCCAGGTCCATCCTGCACAGAGCAGGCTGGTCTGTGGCTTTGCCACTGGGGATATTGTGCATGCCACTGTGCCAAAGGGCAGGATTGACGGTATTGGCCAGAAGCACCTCCGGCGCGTGCAGCGCAACGACGGTCATGGATATTTTTTTAACGCAGTTCCTCCCCGCCCTGAAGGACGGGGTCTCCTTGCGAGGTCAAGATGAACTGAAAAACGGCATGGCGTTAAAGGTTATAATGTCCCTTTTTTGCGGGAAGAAAAATGTCACAAAGATGGAGACCCTACATTGTTGTTGCAGGCATCGTTGAGAAAGACGGTCGCTTTTTGCTGGTTGAAGAGCGCGAGGAAGACGGGCAGATTACCCTGAACCAGCCGGGCGGACTGCTGGAGGCGGGCGAGTCCCTCATCGACGCTGTTGCGCGCGAAGTACTCGAGGAAAGTGGCCTTGAGTTTTTTCCGGAAGCGTTTCTGGGAACCTACCACCTGAGCTACCGCTTTGCTGACGGAGAGGATGTGAGCTACGTCCGCTTTGCCTTCACAGGCTCTGTCGGAGAGCAGAGAATCCGTGAACTCGATCCCGACATCGTCAGGACACACTGGATGACGAAAGAAGAACTGCTCTCGTGTCTGGACAGGCATCGCAGCGTTGTGGTCATGCAGTGCGTGGAAGATTATCTGGCAGGACAGAAGTATCCCCTCTCTGCTGTTTCACGATATACGGCCAAAGACCTGTAAGCGGGAAATCCGTAAAAGAAGAGCACATCCTGTGGTTTTTTCCTGGCGCAACCGGGAAAAGTCAGAATGGACGAACCAGGATTTATCTAAGTAAGTGAGTGTTAATGGCAAAGCGAAAAAAAATTGTGGTGGGCATGTCCGGTGGCGTCGATTCGTCGGTTGCCGCCTGGCTCCTGAAAGAACAGGGTTATGAGGTTGTCGGGCTTTTCATGAAAAACTGGGAAGACGATGACAACAGTGATTTCTGCCTGGCAAGACAGGACTGGCTGGACGTCGTTTCAGTTGCCGATGTACTTGGAATTGATATTGAAGCGGTCAATTTTGCAGCGGAATACAGGGAGCGGGTCTTTGCTGAATTCCTGCGCGAATATGAAGCAGGGCGTACCCCCAATCCGGATGTGCTCTGTAATGCAGAAATCAAGTTCAAGGCCTTTCTTGATCACGCAGTCTCACTCGGAGCAGACCAGATTGCAACGGGACATTACGCCAGAGTGCGCGAAGGCGACGCCGGGTTTGAACTGCTCAAGGCAAAAGACCTGGGCAAGGACCAGAGTTACTTCCTGCACCGCTTGAACCAGGAGCAGCTCTCAAAAACACGCTTTCCTCTGGGGGATGTCAATAAAACACAGGTGCGCGAAATTGCACAAAAGCTTGGACTGCACAACGCGGGCAAAAAGGATTCAACAGGGATCTGCTTTATTGGCGAGAGACCCTTTCGGGAATTTTTAAACCGCTACCTGTCCTTTGAACCAGGTCCCATCAAAACGCCCGAAGGCGACACTATCGGCGAACATGTCGGACTCAGTTTCTATACCATCGGACAGCGTAAAGGTATCGGGATCGGTGGAGTTCGTGCCTACAGAAGAGAAGATGGCTTAAACAAACCCTGGTATGTGGCCAAAAAAGACATGACCAGCAATACGCTCTATGTGGTGCAGGGGCATTCACATCCGTGGCTTCTTTCCATGGAACTGGCAGCAGGCCAGTCGAGCTGGATAGCCAAGGCCCCGCCTGCTGATGCGAAAGTCAGCGTCAAAACGCGCTATCGCCAGCAGGATGTGCCCTGTTCTTTCAGTCTGTCAGGCCACGCTGCGTTTAACGCGAGCTTTGCTGAACCACAATGGGCCATAACGCCAGGCCAGTCAGCCGTTTTTTATCAGGGCGATATCTGCCTGGGTGGCGGTATCATTGAGAGCGCAACACCGCTTGACAGCTGATTCTGACAGGTGGACCGGAGTGCGCGTTTTTTGTTTTTGAATTTCAGGGTTTTTATCAATGGAACGTTCTTCCCTCCAGGGTCTGTCACCTCTTGACGGACGTTACGCCAGGCAGACAGCCGGCCTGCGCCCCTTTTTTTCCGAATCGGCACTCATCCAGTATCGGGTAAAAGCTGAAATCATCTGGCTCAAAGCACTCTCTCGCGCCGGACTGAAAGAGATCAGCCCTTTTTCCGCCGGCACAGAGGCATTTCTCGACAGGCTCTACAAAGAGTTTTCCGTGACCGACGCACTGCGCGTCAGGGAGATCGAGGCGATCACCAACCATGATGTCATGGCCGTCGTTTACTGGCTAAAGGAGTCCTTCGGTCTTGCCCTTCCCCCGGAATTTTCAGTACTCAAGGCGCGTGAGACGGATGTCGCTCCAGCCATTTCGGCTGAACTGGGCAAGGCCCAGGGCTTTGTGCATTTTGCCTGTACATCAGAGGACATCAATAACACGGCTTATGCCATGATGATCCAGGATGCAAGAGAGGCGATTCTTCTGCCTGCACTCGACAGGCTTATAGAGCGCCTGCGCGAACTCGCCCACCAGCATGCTGATGTGGCCATGCTCTCCCGCACGCATGGGCAGGCGGCAAGTCCCACCACCATGGGCAAGGAAATGGCCAATGTTGTTGCGCGATTACAACGGGCACGGCAAAAAATTTCCCAGGTGGAAATACTGGCAAAAATGAACGGGGCCGTCGGCAATTACAACGCACATTATGTCTCATATCCGGATGTTGACTGGACGGGTTTTACCCGGCAGGTAGTACAGGAGACACTGGGACTCGGCTTTAACGGATACACAACGCAGATTGAGCCACACGACTATGTGGCCGAACTTTTTGATGCCATTGCAAGAGCAAATACGGTTCTTGTCGACTTTAACAGGGACATCTGGAGCTACATCTCTCTGGGGTATTTCAGACAGGCTGCAAAAAGAGGAGAAATCGGATCAAGTACGATGCCACACAAGGTAAACCCGATTGACTTTGAGAATTCAGAAGGCAATCTGGGCCTTGCGAACGCCCTTTTGCGGCACATGGCTGACAAATTGCCCATATCACGCTTTCAGCGCGATCTGTCAGATTCAACCGTATTGCGCAACATGGGCATGGCTCTGGGGTATACCACGCTTGCCTGGGAGAGCTGCCTGCGCGGTCTGATGAGACTCGATATTGACAAAGACCGAATCGCCCAGGACCTCGATGACGCCTGGGAAGTCCTCGCAGAAGCCGTGCAGACCCTCATGCGCCGATATGGTGCTGAAAACCCGTATGAGCAGTTGAAAGCCCTGACGCGTGGCAGAACAATAGGCAGGCAGGAACTGCACGAATTCATAAAGGAACTCGCCATTCCGGACGATGTAAAAAGCCGGATGCTGGCGCTCACCCCCGCATCCTATACGGGGATTGCATCAGAACTGGCTGCCGGGATTTAAAAACAGGGATTGACAATTGTCAGCATATATTGGTTAAATGGAAGGCAGAGGAAGATATCTGTAATGTCAGGGCCCCTGGCATGGCTTTGCATAAAGATACAATACGTATGGTTTTTCCAGGAAAAAAGGAGTGGTGGTGAACAAATTTAAAAATGCTTTTTTTGCACTGACGATGACATTGGCGCTCTTTGGCGTACACAGTACCGGTTCAGCGATTGATCTGACCCCTGACAGCGTCTCTCTTGAAGTCGGTATTGGAGAGAATGATCTGGTTGTCACGCGCGCAGCGCTTCAGTGGGACTGGAACCGGCACTGGTTCAATTCGAACGGAACGAGTCTTGATGGCTATTTTGATCTGAATATGGCCTGGTGGCGTGCAACCGACTGGAGAGGGAACAACGAAAACAAAAACCTGGGTGTAATAGGATTTACCCCGGTATTCCGCTTCATGAAAACCGATAAAAAAGGTCCCTATATTGAAGCCGGTGTCGGGATCAGTTTCTTTTCCACACCCTATAACAATGCCGACAATAACATGGGCATTTCCTTTCAGTTTGCGGATCATATAGGGGTGGGATATGTGTTCAGGAACAATCTCGATCTGGGCCTGAGACTCCAGCATTATTCAAATCTTGGCATCTCAAGACATAACGATGGAGAGAATCTGCTCTTCATAAGAGCGGCCTATCGCTGGTAAAGGCAAAAAAGCCGGCCGGCCCATCCTGCCTTCTTTCAGAATATCAACGGGCGCATCCCTGAAGGGGTGCGCCCGTTGATATTTAATGCTTTGGCCGGTGCGTCCGGCCATCAAAGGGACATCACTGGGATGCGTAGACCTTTTCTGCTTCAGCTTCGGCCTGTCCGGCTGTGACAGGATGCCCCATTCTGCCAAGAACGGTGCCCAGTGAGGACAGGCAGTGCATGACGTTTTCCTTCTGTGCGCTGTGACCCATCAGTCCAATACGCCAGGCTTTTCCAGCCATTGTTCCGAGGCCGGCTCCGATTTCCAGGAAGAATTCATTGAGCAGATCCCTTCTGACAGCAGCTTCGTCTATGCCTTCCGGTACGACAATCACGTTCATCTGGGGCAGACGGGACTCTTCTTTGACCAGGAAGGGAAGACCCATCGATTCAAGACCGGCTTTTAATGCCTGATAATGCCTGACATGTCGTGCCCACGCATTTTCGACGCCTTCTTCCTTTAAAAGCACCAGGGCTTCATGCAGACCATAAAGTGCGTTGACAGGAGCGGTGTGATGGTAGGTGCGCGCTGTTTCACCCCAGTAGTTCAATATCAGGTTGACATCCATGAACCAGCTTTGGACCTTGTCCTTTCTGTTTTTGATGTAGTCAACCGCACGCTCCGAGAAGGAAACCGGCGAAAGTCCCGGGGGGCAGGACAGACATTTTTGTGTCCCTGCAAAAACGGCATCGATTTTCCACTCGTCAATGAGAACCGGGGTGCCACCCAGGGCAGTAACGGTGTCCAGTATGACAAAGGCATCCCTTGCATGGGCAATCTGGGAGAGCGTCCTTGAATCGGATTCACAGCCAGTGGAGGTTTCAGCCTGAACAAAGGCCAGAATACGGGCATCCGGATTGCTTTTGAAGGCATCTTCGACCTTGTTCGGGTCGAGCGGATCAACCCAGGCATCGGCAAC
>Ga0099364_10012053_pt1 | contig 11717 bp, 13 predicted proteins | sample TergutTh196P3_FD_73070 | JGI IMG/M metagenome (GOLD analysis project Ga0099364, IMG submission 73070) | Microcerotermes parvus P3 segment gut microbial communities from Pointe-Noire, Republic of the Congo - Th196 P3 | ecosystem: Host-associated > Arthropoda: Insects > Digestive system > Gut ...
TAATCGTTTGACAACGTGCCGAGACTCTGTTGCAGCGCTGGCGGAGGGGGGGGGGGAGGGGGGGGGCAGACTGTGTCAAAACTATTTTCGAGTAATCAAAAATGGGAAGGCTTCTCATTTTGAGCGAATCTTTTGTGCTATTTAGCATATACTCTCCCACTTAGTCGCTGTTTCCGATGTTAATTTGAAAACATTTCCCACTTGCTTTAGTCTTGATTGGGTTTTGACACAGTCTGGGGGGGCATAATTTCGTTTTACGGATGCCGGTATTTTCGATCATTTATACTTCCTTAATGCTCATTGAATATCCATTGAAAAATTAACGCTTTCTTTCAGTTTATTATGCTTTTGTTTGGTTGTCCAGCACACGGCAAATCAAAAGAAAAAAGAAAAGGTAAGAAAGAAAAAAGCTGGTGTTTGAGGGCTTTAAGATTGAACAACATGGCAGCCTGCTATTTTTCTTTTTTCTTTTGTAGTGTTGTTGCCAATTTTTTTTAAATTCAGTAGAATAGAATCAGCCGGCGTGGTGGAATGGCAGACACTAGGGACTTAAAATCCCTTCTACGCAAGTGGGTATGAGTTCGAGTCTCATCGCCGGCAGGGAATAGAAAATATGGAAAATAAAAAAAAACTTGTTATAATTGTGGACGACAGCCCTGTAAATCTTCAGATTGGTAAATTTTTTTTGGAAGAAAGATTCACTGTTGCAACTGTGCCTTCTGCGGCAAGACTTTTTAATCTGTTGGAAAAAAGCCATCCAAGCCTGATCCTTCTTGACATTGATATGCCGGAAATGAACGGTTATGAAACTATTGAAATTCTCAAATCAAAACCGGAAACCAAAGATATTCCTGTTATTTTCCTGACCGGTATGGCAAAAGGTTCTGAGGATGAAGCAAAAGGCCGCGCCCTTGGAGCTGTGGACTACATTGTCAAACCCTTTGACCCCACAGGAATCGTTGATATTATTGAAAAACACACCTGTACATTGAACGCGGTTATATGATAAAATATTAACATGGCTACAGGTTTTTCTCCAAAATATTGTCGTAAATGTTTGTACACATCTTTATCCCCTGATGATATGGTTCGGTTTGCCGGAATAGCATATCCGGGATATGACATTTATGTAAGCAGCGGTTTTCCAAGAGGAATACCCATTCCCAGTCAGGATGCGGCTAACCGAATTGTATTGGATATGATCGAAGATGGTTACTATGTTGATTTTGTTGAATTGTTGATTCAAATTGACAGTGTAGGCCACATGGGACGGATCTATCCTCTTAGAGATTTGGACTATGTTGTTGATGATGTTCTTCAGGCAGGGTATAGCTTTGATAAAACCACAGGGCAATTCTTTGAAGATCAAAGCCGGCAGATCACAAATAACTGGGGCCGCCTTCTTGAAAATGACGAACGGCAGATGGCTGTTCTGCGGCTGGACATAGCAGGTAACACGATTCTTGTTAAAGAAAATCCTAAAGAATTAATTGATAAAGCATACGGCGATATACGCAATATCGTTACAGAGGCGGTAGTATCAAGGCTTGGACGGCTTTGGTCATGGGAAGGCGACGGTGCGCTTGGTGTATTTATGTTAAGCGATTACAGCCGCATAGCGATATTTGCCGGAATGGATATTATCAATAGAATGTATTTGTTCAATAAAATGGATAATCCGTTAAATTCCAACGTCAATCTCAGGCTGGCGATTCATTCAGGAAGCGTTATATATTCGGAAAATGAACTTAAATATTCAAAGGCTGATGTAATAAAAATAGCAAAAACGCTTGAAGCAAAAGCCGCAATTCCAAACTCATTGGTAATCTCTGACGGTGTTGCAAGATCGCAGGATCAATCGGTATTGAATATTTTTAGTGATACAAAAGTTGTTCCAAACACTATGGAAAAATACCGGATTTATCAGGTAAGCTGCCTTGATAACTCGGAAGCTAAGGTTAAAAAAACCAAATAACAGATAAATGGAGAAAGTATGATTTATGTTTTTACCAACAAACCGGCGCCTCTAAAAACGGTTTTTCCTAAAAACACCGCATTTGGTTCCCTGCCTTTTTCCAAACATTCACCCGGGGACGGGGATATTACCTATATAGATATTTCAGGTCTTACCGGTCCTGAATTAAAAAAAATGCTTATTCAAATTAAAAAACAATGCAAAGATACGCCGTGGGGAATTATCGATACTAAAGGAACAAAAGATCCTGCCGCTTTGTTTTTTGAAGGAGCATGGGATTATTTAGGACCCGCATTGTTAAAAAGTTCCGGCGGGCTTGAAGCCAAACGCTTAAAGGAAGCGCTTCTTTGGCGCAGGGCGTTTGCAGGTTCCGGTAAAGAAAACGGAAAATCAAAAGAGACAGCATCGTTTCTTGATTCGGGAGTCCAACTGCCTGCTGTTAAAGCTTTTCCCGGCTGGAATAAAATGGAAGCCGGAAAAGTTATGCCGTTCTATCTTTTGTACTGTACCCTTCAGGGAAAAATCGCGCTTGATGTCCGGCTTGGAGAAAAGGTGCTTGCTCAGGTTAACGCAAGGTTTCAATCTTATCTTGCCGGCCTATTTAAAGAGATTGGCGGTTTACTCTGGATGAAAACAACAAACGATTGTCTTTTTCTTATTCCTCCAAAAGTAGAATGTGCCGAAACGGTAGTCAGAGAGTGTATGGAAATGGCTATTGCTTCTCCATTGGTCGTACTTGAAACACTCGGCGTTACAATCCCTGTGAATTTTATTTTTGCCCTTCATTATGGTTCTGTAGCTTATAAACCGCCGGGCAAGACAGGTACCGTAGTTTCGGATGCGGTGAATGCTGTTTTCCATCTTGGCGCAAAAAAAGCCGAGCCGGGATGCCTTACCGTTTCCGATGCGCTTCCAGATGTATCAATTCCAAAAAGAGCGCAGGATTTGTTTGTTCCCTGCGGTGAATTTGAAGGCCGGAAAATTTGGCAAACCAAAAAATTCGGTTATCTAAAAACATGGGTGTGAGTTTTTAATGAAGATGAAAAACGGGAAGAATTTGGTCTTCACATTCAAACGCGGTATTCATCCTAACGAACAAAAGCAATTTACAGAAAATGTTCCAATTAATACATTGCTTCCCGTTACGGGCAGTGAAGTTATTTTTCCGCTTTTAATGCATTTGGGTACTCCTTGTAATCCGCTTGTCGAAAAAGGACAAAAAGTTCTTGTCGGCGAAAAAATCGGCGACAGCGATGTTTTTATCTGCGCGCCGGTACATTCAAGCGTTTCGGGAATTGTTAAAGACATACGCCCGCACCTAACCGTGATGGGAACAGTCGTTAATTCGATAATCATCGAAAACGACGGCGAATTTATAGAACACGAAAGCATCAAAATGCGCGATGGTTATGACAATCTTTCAAAAGGCGAGATTTTAAAAATCATCCGCGAAGCCGGAATTGTCGGGCTTGGAGGAGCTGGGTTTCCTACCCATGTAAAACTTTCTCCTCCGGTTGATAAAAAGATAGACACTGTAATCGTAAACGGCTGTGAATGTGAACCATACCTTACAACCGACAACAGAGTTATGATAGAAGAATCCGGCCGCCTTATAACAGGTTTACTTATAATCTTAAAAGTATTAAAGGGAGCAAAGGGCATAATAGCAGTTGAAGATAACAAGCCCGAAGCAATCGCCGCCCTAAAAAAAAGCTGCATGGGTATTCCAAACATCGAAGTGGCTGTAACAGAAACAAAATATCCGCAAGGATGCGAAAAACAGCTTATTACCGCAATTACAAACAGGGAAGTGCCGTCGGGAAAACTCCCGATTGACATCGGCTGCATTGTAAATAATGTTGATACCGTTATCGCAATACACCGCGCGATTTTCCGCGGAAGGCCGCTTATGCGAAAAGTTGTTACACTTACAGGCGGCGCGATAAGGAACCCCGGAAATTATAAGGCGCGCATAGGAACAAAGCTAAGCGACTTGGTTGAGATGACCGGGGGCTTTAAGGAAAATCCAAAAAAAATTGTCGTAGGCGGGCCGCTGATGGGAACTGCAATTTTCGATACAGAAGTTTCCATTGTTAAAACTACTTCCGGCGTGCTTTTCCTCACAGAAGAAGAAGCGTACATTCCGCCGGAAAGAAACTGCATCCGCTGCGGTATGTGCGTGGAAAATTGCCCCACAGGGTTAATCCCAACAGAATTAAATGCTGATATTTTAAAGGAAGACGGTGAAGCGTTTGTTAAACACAACGGTCTTGACTGTATTGAATGTGGAAGCTGTTCATATATTTGCCCAAGCAAAAGGCGTCTTGCGCAGGCAATTCGTACAATCAGAAGGGTAGAGCTTGAAAAGCTCAGAAAAGAAAGAGCGCTTGGGGGGCAGCGGTGAAAATAGTTATAAATCAGATGATGACCGTTTCAGCTCCTCCCCACATATATGGTACGGATAGTATCGAAAAACGAATGCGTTATGTGCTAATTGCGCTTTTCCCCGCTTTTTTTATGTCTGTTTATCATTACGGAATTCAGGCATTTTATACAACGGCAATTGCTGTTATTTCCGCGCTGATTACAGAATACCTGTACCAAAGAGTTATGGGAAAACCTGTAACTGTAAATGATTTCAGCGCGGCAATTACAGGGGTTTTGCTTGGGTTTAACCTTCCGCCCGATGTTCCCTTCTGGCTGCCTGTTGTGGGAAGTTTTTTTGCAGTAATTGTGGTTAAACAGCTCTTTGGCGGCCTTGGCTCAAATTTTGTAAACCCCGCTCTTGGGGCAAGGGCTTTTTTAATCGCGTCATTTCCCGTCCTTATGAACAACTGGACATTCGCGCCGGATGCTGTAACAGGCGCAACCTACCTCAATGTGATTAAAGCTGATCCTTCATTTTCTCCGGAACTTTCCGATTACGTGGCTGTGCTTTTTGGAAAAATTGGCGGCTGTATCGGCGAAGTAAGCGCAGTCGCTCTCCTCATCGGGGGGGTGTATCTGTTAGTCAGAAAAGTAATAAATTGGCGGATTCCTGTTTTTTATCTTGGAAGCTTTGCCGTTTTTGCTTTAATTTTTGGAAGGGGAGGGTTCTTTTCCGTAAGCTGGTGGAGTCAAAATATCCTGTTTGAACTTCTGAACGGCGGCTTGATCCTTGGCGCATTTTTTATGGCAACGGATTACGCCACAAGCCCGATTACACCTAACGGTAAAATTGTAATGGGAATCGGCTGCGGGTTTTTAACGGCCCTTATCAGATTCCACGGCGGCTACCCTGAAGGAGTTTGTTTTTCTATTCTTATTATGAACCTTTTTGTTCCATTAATTGACAAATACATAAGACCGCGGGTTTACGGAACGAGGAGGAAGATATGAAACATCTTGTAAAACCTGCAGCCTCGCTTTTTATTACCGCAGTGTTAACCGTAGCGGCCCTAAGCGTTGTGTACAACCTTACACTTGAGCCAATCGAAAACCAAAAACACAGAATGCGCGATGCCGCAATGAGGGAAGTTTTTCCTCAGGGGTCTGAATTCCGGGAAATTCAAACAGAAAAAACCGGAAGCATTACTGCCGTTTACGAAGCCTTAAACAATAATGTTTTAACAGGTTATGTTGTACAGCTTTCTCCCGAAGGGTACAGCGGCGCAATCGATCTTATGGTGGGGGTTTTACTTCCCGACGAAGTAATTACAGGAATGCGTATTTTGCAGCACACAGAAACGCCCGGTCTTGGCGCGCTTGCGGTCAGAGAGGATTTTTACCGCCAGTATAACAGAAGACCGCTTACGCCGCTTGGAGTTGTAAAAACCGCTCCCGGTCAAAATGAAATACAGGCGATTACAAGCGCGACAATCACAACAAGGGCAATTACAAACGCAGTTAACGAAGCTATGGAATGGTACTTTTTATTCAGAGGAACGGGAAGATGAAATATTCTGAACTTTTAAAAGACGGTATAATAAATAAAAATCCGGTATTTGTGCAGGTTCTGGCCCTTTGTCCGTTACTCGCAGTTACCACATCTGCAATAAACGGAATCTCTATGGGGCTTGTTACAACTGCCGTAATGATTTGCGCAAGCGCGGTAATTTCCATTTTGCGAAAACTGATCCCCGGAGAAATCCGCATTGCCGCAATGGTTGTTATTGTTGCAGGATTTGTTACAATCCTTCAGCTTTTACTTGATGCTTATGCCCCGCCGGAAATAACCGCAGCTTTGGGGATTTATATTCCGCTGATTGTCGTTAACTGTATTGTTTTTTCGCGCCTTGAATCTTTTGCATTGAAAAATAAAATTTTTGCTTCTATTGTTGACGCGCTTGGCATGGGTCTTGGTTTTACTCTTGGTCTTTTTATTGTCGGCGTAGTACGGGAATTTTTAGGTACGGGATCGGTCTTTGGGTATGAAGTTCTTCACGATCCTTCGGCTCATGTGCTTATTATGGTAATGCCCGCTGGAGCTTTCTTTTCTCTTGGGGTTGTAATTATGGTGCGTAAGCATATGAGGGAGTTAAGATTAAGAAATAAAATGAAGGCAGGCAGATGATGAATTTATTTTTTATTATCATCGGCGCAATTTTTATTAACAACTATGTTCTTGTTCAATTCCTTGGGATGTGCCCGTTTTTTGGAGTTTCAAAAAAAACAGAAACTGCCGTAGGCATGGGGCTTGCCGTCATGTTTGTCATGACGCTTTCTTCTGCAATTACGTTTCTTTTTTATGAATATGTTCTTGAGCAGTTTAATATTACCTATCTTTATACAATTGTTTTTATTTTGATAATCGCTTCCATCGTGCAATTTGTCGAAATGTTTTTAAAGAAAATGTTTAAAGGGCTTTATACTACGCTTGGGGTTTATCTTCCATTGATTACAACAAATTGTGCGATACTCGGTGTAAGTGTTATCAACATTAAAGACAATTTTACATTTATAGAAGCAATTGTTAACAGCCTTGGCGCAGGAATCGGCTTTACTCTTGCAATACTGCTGCTTGCAGGTATTCGCGAAAAATATGAAAATAATCCCGATGTCCCAGAGATATTTCAGGGTTTTCCTTTAGCGTTGTTTTCTGCGGGGCTTATGAGCATCGCATTTATGGGATTCATGGGGTTGATATGATTGCAGGTGTTTTAGTTCCAATTATATGTGTCGGAGGTCTTGCACTTGTCTTTGGTCTTGTGCTTGGTTTTTCTTCCAAAAAATTCGCCGTTGAAACCGACCCAAAAGTGGATCGCATCAATGATGTTTTACCCGGCGCAAACTGCGGCGGCTGCGGTTTTCCCGGCTGTCTTATATTTGCAGAGCGTGTTGTAAAGGGGGAGGCCGACTACCGAGGCTGTGCGCCCGGCGGCGTTTCCACAGCAACGCGGATTGCAAAAGAGATGGGAGTTGACGCGGTTCTTACAAGCCGTAAAGTTGCTTTTATTAAGTGCGACGGTTCTAATGACAATACAAAAAGAAACTATATTTACGATGGACCAAAAAGCTGCATTTCCGCATCCCAGCTTGCAACAGGCGGAAACAAGGCGTGTATATACAGCTGCATCGGGCTTGAAAGCTGCAAAAACGCCTGCTCGTTTGGTGCAATAAAAATGGTAAACGGTATTGCTGTAGTGATCAGTGCAAAATGCACCGCATGCGGAAAATGCCTTTCAGTCTGCCCGATGAATCTGATTGAACTGGTACCCGAGCAAAGCAAGGTTCGTGTTCTGTGCAACTCAAAAGACAAGGCAAAGCTGGTAAGGGAAAACTGCCGCGCCGGCTGCTTTGGCTGTACGCTTTGCCAGAAAGTCTGCAAGGAAAATGCCATCAAGGTAGAAGACAACATCGCGCATATTGATTATGATAAATGTACAATGTGCATGGATTGTGTAAATAAATGCCCGTCAAAAGCGATCAAACTAACTAAATAGTAAAAGGAAAATGTACAATGAAAGACACCCTTGAAAAAAAACGATACCGCCCCCGCTTCCTAAATGACGTCTATCGTTCTGATGTATCAATAGGCCGTTTTCTAAGCGTCCTTATTCTTTTTGGAATTGCTTTCGGACTAAAGCGCGGAGTTCAGGATAATTACCTTGCAGAAATTATTAAAGTAGAACCTTTTGAACGCGGGATAATCGAATTTTTCAGGGAAACCCCTGGCTTGTTGTTGATTTTTATTCTTGCATTGATGTACAGATTTGCAGATTCTAAGATTTTCAAAATCGGCATTGCAATGATGGTTGCAGGTGTTGCAGGGCTTTTACTTACAACCGCAAGCGAATTTTTTATGATTAAATTTCTTGTAGTGTTTTTTATGGTAGTATTCAGCGCGGGTGAACATATCATAATGCCGGTGCGAAGCACCATTGCAATGGAACTTGCAAAGGGAGACAAAGCCGGGGCTTCGCTTGGAATAACAACTTCCATCAATCAGCTTGGAAATATTGCGGGCTTTCTTATTGTAAGCGGCGTTTTTTTCGTTCTGGACAGGATGGGTTTTACAAGAACGGACATTCTCGGCTACAGAATTGTTTTTGGTTTAACCACGGCATTAATGGCAGGCGCATTGCTTGTTGCCGCTGCTCTTAAAGAAACAACCCTTAAAGCTCCAAGGCAGCGTTTTTATTTTGCAAAAAAATTCCGCAAGTACTATATGCTGGAAGTTTTTTACGGCGCACGTAAACAGGTGTTTCTTACATTTGCACCGTATGTGTTAATCACCGAATACGGAGCGGGTCCTTCGCTCATGTCTTTGCTTTTTACAATCTGCGCAGTTTTTGTTATGTTGTGCAGCCCGATGATTGGAAAGTTGATCGACAAGGTCGGTTACAAAGCTGTCATGGTTGGAGACACTCTTATCCTAATTATTGTGTGCCTCCTTTACGGTTTTGCCCACAGGCTGTTTCCCGTGAATATTGCATTCCTTGTCGTGTGCTGTAACTTTGTTCTGGATCAGATCATCTCCATCGCAAGCATGGCGAGTAACGTATACGTCCGGCGGATTTCTGCAAACAGCGAAGAAATTACCGCTACACTTTCCACAGGAATTTCTGTAAATCACATTTTCAGCGTTCTAATCGCCCTTATTGGCGGCTGGATCTGGATGGTTGCAGGTATAGAAACCCTCTTTACAATCTCCGCCGTACTCGGGTTGATTAACAGCATCTACGCCGCGACAATTAAAAAGAGCGAAGAATATGTTGAAGGGAAGTGATAAAAGAAAAGTGAAGAAAGAAAAAAGGAACCGCGCCGCTCTACGGAGAACCATCTTTTTGGTAACTTTTGATTTAAGGGTCCACGGATTATGCGGATGCGTACCTACGGTACGAACGCTGATTTATTGAGGGATATTTTACGAAAAATCTGCGATAATCTGCGATAATCTGCGGACTTCCTTTGAAGTTATAGGCAAGAAGGGAAGTGCAGGGTGATTATTTGTGGATTCCTTTTTTCATTTTTCTCTTTTAATTTTTCTTTTGATTTGTTCTGCGGTTTCTGTCTCATCTTGTGCGCCTTCGATCCATGTAACGTCGGGGATTCCTGTAAAGAAGGTTAGTTGTCTTTTTGCATAACGGCGGCTGTTTTGCGCGATAAGGGACTGTACTCCGTCAATGTCCTGTGATAGTTTCCATTTGCCGGGCTCGTCCGGTTCCACAAAAAATTCGCGATAGCCGATGGCGCGTAACCCGGGATCGTTCGGTGTGTAACCTGCTTCGTAGATGGAGCGGACTTCGGCGGCCAGTCCCTTACGGAACATTTCTTCGCAGCGAAGGTTGATTCTCCGGTAAAGTTCTTCGCGCGGTCTTGATATGCCGATGATGGTAAATTGATAATTTGCGCGTTTTTCTGCAGTGGTGTTTATTTCAAAGGAAGACAGCGGTCTTCCGCACGAGCGGTAAACTTCCAAAGCGCGAAGCAGGCGGTATTCGTCGTTTATGTGGATGCGCTTTGCGCTTACGGGGTCGCATGCGGCAAGTTCTTCCATAAGGGCTGAAATGCCTTTTTCGCGCAATTCCTGTTTTAGTTTTTCGCGGATTTCTTTGTTTGACGGCGGCGCTTCGCTTAGGCCCAGTATAAAATTTTTTAAGTAGAACCCAGTACCGCCTGATATAACAGGGAGTTTTCCGCGCCCGGAGATTTCCCGGCAAGCCTCGTCTGCAAGGCGGACAAAATCTCCTGCGTTGAACTGCTCCGAGGGGTCGCGTATATCAATTAAGTGGTGGGGGAGCTGCCTTTGTTCATCCACTGTGGGCTTTGCCGTTCCGATGTCCATGCCGCGGTAAACCTGCATGGAATCGGCGGATATTACTTCCGCCTGCGGATCTCCGCCACCGGAATTGAACAATTTTTGGAGTATGCCGGTTTTGCCGGAAGCGGTCGGACCAAAGAGGACTAAGACAGGTATTGGCGCGGCTTGCAACTATTATTCAACTTCAAGACGGAATTGCACTTCTTCTGTAAAAACCTGTCGGGCGGCAAGGGCAACCATTTTTCCGTCGTAGTCTTCTTTTTCATCTTTTTCCAAAACAGATGAAAGCTGGTATGCCCTTCGTGAAGAGGCTGTGGTAATTTCATACATATTTTTGTTGTATTCAATAAGTTCTTCTAATGGAAATATCATGGGTTGATTATACCAAATTAAAAAAATCTTGTCGAGACCCATTTGCAAAGGAAAATGAAGAGCGAAGACTTACAGGAACATCTTTTCAAGATAAACGGCAAGCCCTTCTTCGGTATTCGGACCGTAGATTAAGTCTGCCTTTTCGCGGATTTTGTCCCTTGCATTTTCCGGGGCTGCGGCGAAACCGGCTACCGTGAACATTGGGAGGTCGTTTTCTTCATCTCCAAAGGCGATTACTTCCTCTGGTTTTAAGCCTCTGTGCTGCATTGCGATTCTAAGCCCCTCGCCTTTGGAAACGCCGGAGTTTATCACCTCCAGAAATGTCGGGTAGCTTCGAATTACGCTGATTCTGTCGCCAAAACGTTCGCTCATCCTTGCCCGGATTTCATCGTGTCTTGATGGATCGGCGATGTACATTCCCTTTATGCATCCCTCAAGAGGCAGCGCGGCAACTTTTTTTAGATCCTTTACAATTGGGACAATTCCTGTATGCTTGTAGTAATACTCCGCTTCTTCGCCGTAGTGGTCAATCACAAGAGCTTCCCATTTTTGCTGAGGGTCTTCCTTTCCCGTATCCGGAGAAATCCTTGCGGGAAGATAGACTTGATAGTGAACCTTAAGCTCGCGGGCAACGTCCGTGCCGAAATCCGCTACATCCATTCCAATCAAGTTGGCGTATACTGTTTTCCCTGAAGGAATGTCGGTAACTTCTGCGCCGTTAAAGAACACCATCGGTCCTTCGGCGCCTATCGCGCTAAAATACTTTTCCGAGGACTCAATCGCCCTCCCTGTTGAGATTATTATCTGCATGCCTTGGGAAATTAATCTTCTTAAACAATCCCTTGTGCGGTCGCCGAGTATTCCGTTTGGAAGCAGGGTAGTGCCGTCAAGATCGATGGCAAGCCCTTTGATAATTTTGGGATCCATGGTTCTGCTCATGGGTTTAGTATAGCGGCGGAGCGGGGTGTGATCAATGGCAGCGTCTGATTTTTCCTGCGAAAGTCCCTGTCAGGGCTGGTAAACCATCAAAACTATGTTACAATTATAAAATGAATAAAAGAGTTATCACCTTGGGTGAAATTATGCTCAGGCTTGCGCCTGAAGGTTATTACCGTTTTGTCCAGGCTG
>Ga0099364_10012054_pt1 | contig 11716 bp, 10 predicted proteins | sample TergutTh196P3_FD_73070 | JGI IMG/M metagenome (GOLD analysis project Ga0099364, IMG submission 73070) | Microcerotermes parvus P3 segment gut microbial communities from Pointe-Noire, Republic of the Congo - Th196 P3 | ecosystem: Host-associated > Arthropoda: Insects > Digestive system > Gut ...
GATTAATTTTTTGGCGGGTTAGATAGGGGAAAATATCACATGTGCATTTTTTGCACATACCACTCAAAAAAAAAAAATAAAAAAAAATAAAAAAAATTGCACAATCAAAACAATAATATTATCTTTGTGCCGTTTTTATATTGAATGAATGTTCAATCAAAAATAGTTGTTATAATATAAATGTATAAAGATGTCAAGGAATAAGGAACAAAACACAGCGATACGCGCTGAAAAGAAGCAGTTGATAATGGATACGGCGCTGCATCTATTTGCTCAAAACGGCTTTGAGCGCACAAGTATCGCAAACATAGCCAAACACGCAGAAATCTCTCAAGGGTTGGTATATAACTACTTTGAGAGTAAGGACGACCTGCTGTATCAGATTTTGGTGTCGGGATTGAAGCAGTTTTCTGACCTAATTCATCAGGAAATGACTGTAGATGAATTTATTGCGAAAATTGAAGCGGCTTTCGATGCTATGGACGCAAATAGGGATTTTTGGAAACTCTACTCCATAATCAGCGTACAGCCAACGGTAACGCAAAAACTCGTAGAGGTTAGAAATGAATATGACGGTATGAGCGAGAATTTGACAAACTTTTTCACGAAATATTTCGGCAAAGAGCAGGTTTTGGAGGAGTTAATCATGTATTCGGTTATTATGAAGGGTTTTACGCTTATCTATGTGTTTAGCGACGTCCAAAAATCATTTCCTGCCGATATGCTAAAAAAAGTGGTAATAAATTCGATAAGAGAACGATTTGAGAAGTTTTCAGTTATCAGTTATCAGTTTTCAGAAAGTAGTTAGTAATTAAAATAAATATAATAAAATTTGTAATCATGTATAAAATAAAATGTTTATTAGTCGCCATTTGCCTGTTTGGAGTGGCAAATGCAAGCGCTCAAACGTTGAGCGCAACGGAAATAGTTAGACGCGCCGACCAAAACCGGCGCGGAAACAGTTCACATTCCGAAGTTACGATGACCATCGTGCGCCCTACGTGGACGCGCGAAATAGGCATCAAAGCGTGGTCGAAGGGAACAGATTTTTCCCTTACTTTAATCACATCGCCCGCTCGCGATAGAGGACAGACGTTTCTCAAGCGCGGCAAAGACCTGTGGAACTGGCAACCGAGCATCAACCGAATGATAAGAATGTCGTCGTCGGTGATGGGGCAGTCGTGGATGGGCAGCGATTTCACAAACGACGATATGGTGCGCGAATCGTCCACTGTGAACGACTACACGCACCAGTTGGCTGGAAGAGAGCAAGTTCGCGAGTTCGACTGTTATAAAATAATCCTAACGCCCAAAGAAGACGCCGCTGTGGTCTGGGGAAAGGTGATAACGTGGATTTGCGCAAGAGATTTTGTTGATGTAAAAACGGAATCTTTCGATGAAGACGGCGAATTGGTGAATACTATGAACTCATACGACGTAAGAGCGTGGGGTAATCGCAGGTTGCCGGCGAGGATGGAAATCGTGCCGGCGGACAAGCCAAACCAAAAAACCGTAATGGCAGTAACGAAATACGAGTTCGATATTGCGATAGACGATAGTTTCTTTTCGCAACAGAATATGCAGAGAGTGCAGTAGTTTTCAGTTTTCAGTTTTCAGTTTTCAGACATAAATTAGTATAATTAATAATAATATAGTGTAATAATAAATAAGTAATATTAAAATGGAAAAATCAAGTTATAGAGGATTGATAGTATGGCAAAAGGCAATGGATTTGACGGCTGTCATATATGAATTGGTGAAAAAATTGCCTAAAGAAGAATTATTTGGGTTGAGTAGCCAAATGCGAAGAGCAGTTGTTTCGATTACGACCAATATTGCTGAAGGACAAGATAGAAATACGAATAAAGAATTTATTCACTTTTTGACAATATCACGCGGTTCGAAAGCAGAATTGGAAACACTGCTATTAATTTGTGTGAAAGTCGGTTATCTAACAGAAACCGACATTTCACCAGCGATGAGTTTATCAACAGAAGTAGGTAAAATGCTAACTTCTTTGATTAACAAACTTTTTAAAGTTGTCAGTGGACAGTTGTCAGTTGTCAGCGATGATAATCAATCAAAGAAGGTTCACGATACGAAGTCGAATAATGTAAATCAAATTCTGAAAACTGAAAACTGAAAACTATGTTGAAACTAATTTGGAGGAATATTTGGCGTAACCGCCGCCGTGCAAAGATAACTATTGCATCGGTATTTTTTGCGGTCTTTTTCTGCTCGTTGATGAGTTCTATCGTCAGTGGTCTGTGGGAAAAGATGAGAGATGACACTTTGCGTACGCAGGCAGGTCATATACAGATACATAGCGATGGCTATTGGGACGACAAAATCATTGACAATTTCATGATTATGGACGCCTCTGTAATTGCCCGCCTCGAAGCGTTAGGCAATATCGAAAACGTATCGCCGCGCGTTGAAATCGCTGCTATGGCTTCGTATGGAACGCAATCGAGAGGCGTTGCTATTTTGGGTATTTCGCCCCAAAAGGAAAAAGAGAAGTCTAACCTGCCCATACGCATCGCAAAGGGCGGGTATTTGAGCGAAACTGACGATGGCGTTCTAATCGGCGAGGGTTTGGCAGCATATTTGGAAGTAGATGTAGGCGATACAGTAGTATTCATCGGACAGGGCTATCACGGCGCAAGCGCTGCCGGACTGTTCCCCGTCAGAGGAATAATGAGGCTGCCGACAATAGAAATGAACAACAGTTTAGTATACATGACGTTGCCGACGACACAAAAATTTATAGACATGCCCGACGGATACAGCGGAATTTTGATTTCGATAAATCGAGAAAGCCTGTTGCAGCAAACATTAGACGAAATCAAGTCCATTTTTTCGGACGACTATGAAATCCTACCCTGGCACGTTACGATGGAGGAGTTGCTAAACGCCGCACAGTCGCACGAGGGAATGGTCAGAATGATAATGATGGTTTTGTATATGATAGTCGGTTTCGGCATTTTGGGAACGGTAATAATGATGACCAACGAACGAAAACGCGAATTTGCGATGATGATTTCACTTGGAATGTCGCGCATACGCCTCAAAGCAATTACAGTGATGGAATTGACAATATTAACGCTGACAGGCGTAGCGCTTGCAACGACAGTAGCAATACCGCTGACGTTCTACTTTTCGCTCAATCCGGTACAACTGACGGGCGACATCGCCAAAGCATACGAAGAATTAGGAATGGAAGCAGTGTTGATAACCATTTGCGAGACGAAAATATTCATCACGCAAGCAACAACAATACTTGTTTTCGCAGCATTGACGTTCATTTATCCGATAAGAAAAATAAGAAAATTGAAAATAACAAGTTCTAAACTCTGAAAACTGAAAACTAAAAAAAGACTATGTTAATAAGATTATGTTGGAAAAATATATGGCGCAACCGCGTACGTAGCGGCGTAATCCTTACGGCTATTGCGCTTGGCTTGACGGCAGGCACTTTTCTTGTCTCTTTTATGACAGGATGGATGATTGATGCAGCAATTACCGAAATAGCAAATCATCATTCGCACTTTCAAATTCACCACAACCGTTTCATGTCAAATGGCGATATTAACGCTTTTCTTGACAGAGATGCAGTTTCGGAGGTTCTTTCAAACTCTGATTTTGCAGATGAGATGCTCGTTTCCTATCGATTGAATATCAATGGTTTATTAGCATCGGCGGCAAACAGTTCGGGCATTTCGCTGAAGGCTGTAAATCCGGAGGAAGAAATAGCAGTATCCGATATTTGGAAATTTATCCCCGATACGTTGGGCGGTTTTTTATCAGACGATGTGCGTATGCCGATTGTAATCAGCCGCGAAACAGCAGAAAAACTAAAAGTGCGGCTTCGGTCGCGGATAGTTTTCACGTTTGCCGATAGCGAGGGCGATATGCAAAGTCTTGCTTTTCGCGTAAGCGGAATATACAATACGCCAAGCCCGCAATTAGACGCAGGCAAGGCTTTTGTGCGCTACGAAGATATTCATGCGGCAACAATGCTTCCGCAAAACGCCGTTCATGAGATAGCAATATCTGTAAAAGACATTGAAACCAGCGCGGCGCTATTCCCTAAACTTGTCGCCATGTTTCCCGATATTGACGTAAAAGACTGGAAAATACTAACCCCCATGATGTCAATCAGCCTCGACTACATGAAATACGCTGTTGTCATTTATATTAGTATTTTTCTGTTCGCGCTTTCGTTTGGCATTATCAACACCATGCTAATGGCTGTTCTCGAGCGTTCGCGCGAATTAGGCATGTTGGGCGCAATCGGTATGAGCAAGGGAAAAATATTCCGAATGATTATGCTCGAAACCATTTTCCTGACAACGCTTGGCAGTTTTGTAGGCATAATTCTCGGCGCTCTGTTACTCATTCCGGCAATGAAATCGGGAATTGACCTCGCGCCGTTTATTGGCGACAGTTTCAAGGGCTACGGCATGAGTTCTGTTGTGTATCCGGTGCTGCAACTTGAAATGATAGTCCAAATCATCGTTTTAGTCATTGTTGCGAGTATTCTTTCGGCGATATATCCGGCAAGGAAAGCGTTAAAATTAAAACCGTTAGAGGCGATAAAAGAAATATAAATCATTATAAATATAAATCATAAAAATGAATACAATCATAGAAATAAAAGATTTAGTTAAAATCTTCAAAGACTCGGCGCAGGAAGTTCGTGCCGTTGACCATGTAAGCCTGAATATTTCCGCAGGCGAATTTACCGCCATTGTTGGACCTTCGGGTTCCGGTAAGACCACGCTGTTAAACCTAATTGGAGGTTTAGACGCGCCCACTTCGGGGAACATTTGTGTGGACGGAAAAGAGATCTCTCTGTTGAAAGAAAGAGAAATGACTGCCTTCCGCCTGCATCACATAGGCTTTGTATTTCAGGCATACAACCTTATTCCGGTTCTTACGGCAAAAGAAAATGTAGCCTTCGTGATGGAATTGCAAGGCAGAAGCCGTGAGGAAATCGACAAGCGCGCTGTCGAACTGTTGGAAGCAGTCGGATTGGGCGACCGCATGGACAGTCGTCCCGCAAAACTGTCGGGCGGAATGCAGCAGCGGGTAGCCGTAGCGCGGGCGCTTGCTTCCACGCCAAAGTTTGTCCTCGCCGATGAGCCTACCGCCAACCTCGACAGCAAGTCAGCCGCAAACCTGCTTGACATCATGGAACGGCTCAACAGGCAGGCAGGCGTTACTTTTGTCTTCTCTACCCACGACCCCCGCATCATGGCAAAGGCGCGAAGAATTATAAAACTCGAAGACGGGAAGGTGGTTGAAGATAAATTAGCGCATCGTGATTAACGATTTATGAAAACAATAAACAGGTTGATTTTCAGTTGTTTGTTGTTGTGCAGTTCGCCAATGGTTGCCCAACAACTTTCAGGCTACACTACCGGAATGCCTTCGCTCATCATTCAGCAGCCGGGCGGCGATACATGGGGGCAAATGCTCGAACACAACAGACTTAATTTTGGCTGGCAAATGACCGAACACCTGCGCGTGGACGCCGGAATGCGCAACCGCTTCATCGCAGGCAGCGAGGCGCTGCTCAACCCCGAAAGCATCGGCGCAGACGCGGGAATAGTTGATTTGTCGTGGAACTGGGCGGAAGGTAAAAATGCTTTGGTCAATACTGCTTTTGACCGGCTGCACGTTACTTTTGAAAAAAACAAATGGAAACTGCAAGCAGGCAGGCAGCGCATAAACTGGGGGCAAACATTCGTATGGAATCCTAACGACATTTTCAATACCTATTCCTTTTTCGATTTCGACTATCCAGAGCGTTCGGGCTGCGATGCATTCCGCGCAACGTACTACAACAGCGCAACTTCGTCTTCCGAACTGGCGGTATCTGCCAACCGTGACAACAAAGTTACCGCTGCCCTGTTGCATCGCTGGAACCGAAACAATGTTGATTACCAACTGATTGCCGGACAACAAGCCGAAAGCGACCTCGTTATCGGCGGCGCATTGACAAGCGATTTCGGCGGATTGAACCTCAGAAGCGAACTTTCATATTTTCGTCCTTTCAAAAACTTAGCCGATACAAGCGGAATTATTGCCGTTTCAGTTGGCGCCGATTATATATTTTCCAACTCGCTGATGCTTCAAACAGAAGTTTTGTACAACAATGTGGGCAAAGGTTTTTCCGACAGCGGACTAATGGGGTTGTATTCCGCTCCGCTCTCGGCTAAATATCTGTCTATCAGTGAATGGAATATTTTTGCCAATGCTTCCTATCCTGTTACTCCACGCTTGAAAGGCTCATTGTCAAGCATGTATTTTGTAGATATTCAGTCTTATTATGCCGGTTTTTCTTTAGATTTTTCCGTTATCGAAAATTTGGATTTTTCGTGCATCGCGCAACATTTTTCTACATTCGGCAATTCAAAAATCGGAAACATGCAGGTACTGCTTGGATTTGCACGGTTAAAATATTCGTTTTGAAAACTTTAAGCCGATAAAAACCGCATCTTAACAAGAAAATGCGGTTGGCAATATAAATCTACATTAAGTATGAACTGTCAGTCTCTTGACCTGAGAAGTATCATTATATAATACATCAGCGTTGCCAATGAGCCTAAGGCTGCAACAACGTATGTATAAGCCGCCCATTTCAAAGCGTTCCGCGCCTTACCGTGATTTTGATAAGACGTAATACCTGCACTCGACAGCCATACGAGCGCCCTGCGGCTTGCGTCTATCTCAACGGGCAATGTTATGAAACTGAATAGCGTTGTCAACGCGAATAAAGCGATTCCTGCAAGAAGCACGGCGGGAAAAATTTGAATAAGCAACACGCCCGCAAGGAGTATCCACTGCACCCATTTTGAGGCAAAACTCACCACCGGCACAAGCTTCGACCTGAATCCAAGCCATGCGTAAACCTCGGCATGTTGGACGGCATGACCTGTTTCATGAGCCGCAACTGCCGCCGCCGCCACATGACGACCAAGATATACATCTTGACTGAGATTAATAGTTTTATCAGCCGGATTGTAATGATCGGTAAGATGTCCTTGTACGCTTACCACTTTCACATCATATATTCCGTTAGCGCGAAGCATTCTTTCGGCAACGTCTTTCCCGGACATGCCGTTGTCAAGCAAAATTTTAGAATATTTCTTAAATTTTGATTTTAATACGGAACTGACAATCCAGCTCAGTAATATAAAAGCGATAAAAATAACCCAAATACCCATATTTCTTAATTTTTTATTTTCTTACTACAAATTCCTTGCCAAAGATAGCCGTTTTAAAATAATTATGGTTATTTTGTCATATAAAATTTGGCATTGTTAAATTGGTATACATATTATATTTTTAAAATTTTTCTTCAAAAAAATACATACATCACTGATTTTTAATGTTTTAATGGTGTAAAACAAAAAAACGATCATTACATAAGGCGAGATGCAATTTAAAAAAATAAATATGCGATTATTATTGCCGTTATTAATCCGGCTAAATCACCAATCAGGCAACACCCTATCACGTGCCTTGTGTTTTTAATTCCAACCGACCCGAAATACAACGCAACAATATAAAACGTAGTGTCGGTGGCGCCCTGCATAATACATGCCAATCGCCCTATAAACGAGTCGGCTCCGTGAACCGTCATTGCATCAACCATCAGCCCCCGCGCTCCGCTTCCCGAAAGAGGTCTCATCAACGCCACGGGCAAGGCTTCGGTAAACTCGGTGTCGAAACCCAACAGCGAAAAAAGTTTTGCAATGCCGGCAATCAAAAAATCCATAGCTCCCGATGCTCTGAAAACCCCGATAGCCACAAGTATTGCAACGAGAAAAGGTATTATTTTAATCGCAACTCCGAACCCCTCTTTGGCTCCCTCGATAAAAGCGTCATACACATTGACTTTTTTAACAGCCGCCAAAACAATAAAAATCACGATGATAAGGACAAGAATGAAATTAGCGGCAAAGGTTGAAATGTCCGAAATCTGCTCCTTGGGCAATGTGCTGAAATAATATATTATTCCGGCTATAACAGCCATAAGTCCGCCCATATAGGCAAGTATAACCTTATCGAAAAGATTGATTTTCTGGATAATGGATACACTTATCATTCCTGCAAGCAAAGCCGCAAATGTTGCTATCAAAATTGGGATAAAAACATCTGCCGGATTTGCCGCGCCCAACTGCGTTCTATACACGATAATACTTATTGGAATAATGGTCAATCCTGCCGCATTGATGACCAAAAACATTATTTGCGCATTTGTAGCCGTCTCTTTATCGGGATTAATCTCCTGCATCTCCTGCATTGCCTTCAAGCCTGCGGGAGTGGCGGCATTATCCAATCCAAGCATGTTTGCCGAAATATTCAGCACCATGGAGCCGTATGCAGGATGTCCTTGAGGCAATCCCGGAAACAATTTACGGAACAAAGGTCCCATCAGTTTTCCCAAAATGGCTACTATTCCGCCCTTTTCGCCTATTTTCAGCAATCCCATCCAAAGCGCAAGCGCGCCGGTAAGACCAAGCGAAACCTCGAAGCCGGTTTTGGCGCTCGCAAAAACAGAATTAACGATGCCGTTGAAAATCTGAGTATCGCCGCCAATCATTAATTGCAGCATCGCAACCACAAATCCGATTACAAAAAAAGCTATCCAAATATAATTAAGAACCATTGCATTTATTTGCTTGCGAAGTTAAAACTAAAAATAAACCCTGCAACCTCCCACCGGCATTAATCCGAACTGATATACATATTCCTCCTTGTTGCGGTTGACATCGTAATATTTTCCCCAAATATTTTGATGATTGGTGATATTGGCTATTTCTATAAACCATTCGACCGACAGGCGTTTGAAGTTATTTTTCATATTGATATTCAAATCCAAGCGGAAATAATCGGGCAGTTTTTCCACATAAGCCTGCGCCCAGTCAAAATCATACGGGTCGGCGCTCGTAGTAGTTACACTGACAGGCACATATCTTTTTCCGCCCACGTATGCCGCTTTAGTGTTTACAGACAATAAATTTTTTGTTCCGATTTTCCATTCATAGCCAAACAAGGCATTGAATGCGTAATTTCCGGCAAACTTTGTGCTGCGCTCTATTCTGTCGTATCCTTTATATTTAGAGTCGTATAATGAAGCCGTCAGCAAATAATAATAATTTCTGTCGAAAAATTTTTCAAACGTAATTTCTATTCCATAATTGTGCCCTGTACCCTCATTAACAAACACATAGTTCCATTGATTATAAAAATCGTCTCCCATATTTAGAATAGATTCCTGTTGAATATCGGGAATCACAGGGATATTGAAAAGCGATTGATAGTAAACCTCTGTTTTCAAGTGCATTCCGGCGCCCAATTTTTGTTGATAACCGAATACGGTTTGCCAACTTTTGTTCATTTTCAAGTCTTTATTTTTTATAATCCCGTTTTCTTCATAAAAATAGACTTGACGCGGTTGCAACTGTGAGTGTAATCCGCTGCCGAGACTGAACGAAGTAAGCGGCGACATATCCCATTTGAAGCCGATTCGCGGTTCGATGGAATAATCGTTGTTCAATGTATAAAATTGCCCATAGACGCCCGGCGTCATGCTGAAAGCATTGTTGAACCGGTATTGCCATTGTGCAAAGGCTTTCAGCAATGTCGAATTTCCCTTGTAATTGTTCAAAACAGCGGCGTCCCATTCAGTTTTCATTTCCGTCATATAAACATCTGCTCCGATACCGCTTTTTATCAGACTTTTAGCGCTGATTCTATGACTCAGGGCAGATTGCCATGCAAATCTTTCCTCTCGGTTGTTGAGCGCAAGACCGAAGTCGGAAAGCAATTCTCCGGAGGGATACTTAAACTCTTTTTGAATAATTGTTTGCCCGAACAGTTGATAGGACAAACGATTTTCCAAACGTGTAGATGCGCTGAAACGATGTGTATAATTTACTCCGGTAAATAGTTGACTGTTAGTCATTTTCATGTCTTGATACCGTTCGCCTTCCAACAACTCGAAAGAGAGGTCATCAGGATCTATTTTGGCTTGTATTTGGCTTGCTCCCAACAAGGTTGTCCACGACAAATTTCCGTTTTTCAGCGGTAAATTGATTTTTGCCGATAAGTCCGAATATTCGGGTATTCCCCCGCCTCCTCCGGTAAAATCGAAACCCATTGCTTCAAGTATCGCAAGAAAAGAATAGCGTCCGTTAATCATATAAGAAGCGCCGGTTTTCTTTGAAAGGGGACCTTCTGCTCCCAATTCAAAACCATTCATTCCGGCTGACGCCAAAAACTCATGCTTTTGATTGTTGCCGTTGCGCAAACGCAAATCAAAAACACCGGAAGTGGCATTACCAAATTCCGCCGGAAAAGCGCCGGTATAAAAGTCGGAGTTAGTCAACTGATTGTTGTTCAGCATACCGATAGGTCCGCCCGTTCCGCCCATCGCGCCGAAGTGATTTGGGTTCGGAATATCAAAACCGTCTAAGCGCCAAAGCACTCCTATTGGCGAATTGCCGCGTATGATAATATCGTTTCTCGTGTCGTTTGCTGCAATAACTCCGGCAAAACCGGCTGTCATTCGTGCGGGGTCGCCGGCTAATGAACCTGCATAACGATTTGCCTCCTCGCTGCTCAACATGCGGGCGCTGACAGTAGCCAACTGATTTAAAGGCAACTCTTTATCTACTTTTGGCGTAACAACAACTTCGCCCAATAAAAGGAAATTCTCTTCCAAAGCAATTTCCAATACCGTTTCCCGCCCCGAATATACCAAAATGCTGTTTGACACATAAGGAGTAAAACCCAACATGGATACGGAAACATTGCACCGCCCGACCGGTATGTCGGCAATGGCAAATTCGCCTTTGTCGTTGGCGGTTGTGCCAAATTGCTTTCCGTTTGACAGTACTATCACAGCGGCTCCCGGCAGCGGTTCCTGTGTGTTTTTTTCCAATACAACACCCCTGACCGTCTGTCCATATTGCTGTTGGGCTGTCAGCAAAACCGGAAATAAAAGAAAAACAAATAAGACTAATCTTTTCATTTTAAACTGATTTAAAAGTACATGGCACAAAAGTACTGTTTTTTGTTTCAAACATTTTTTTTTGAAACAAAAATTTCGACTATGTCGGTTAAATTGATTTTTTTTCTCAAGACCTACAGCTTTCTCGACCGCGTTTCCGTCCAACACAGAACATACGTTAAAAGTTTTCAACGAAGTTAATTACACACAAACGGATAATAAAACCTGCCTCTGTAACTTTCATAAAACCACACAGCTCACGCACCGTCAGTCACATTACCCTTATTGTCTAATATTTTGAATACAAGTTGGTTAGCCCACCGGTTTTTACCAAGGGATAACGATTTGGTAATGAACTGTTCTACTTTATTATACACTGTTTTGCCTTTCAAACAACTCTTTTCTGCTGCAAATATATACTCTTTTATGTATGGAAGAGAATCAAGAAAAATACATGACAGGCACTTTTACGGCTAAAGAGATACGGAATATTTATGATATACTTTTCAGGTGGTGTTGTAAAAAGTATGCTATTGCGCTTATACATACCCAAAATGTATATAGAAGAAGACTAAATTAAATGCTTTCGAATGATTATACAGTTTTTTAGAGAAACAACAGGTTTTTCGGAATGCTCTTCGAATGCGGTGTCTCAATCTGCAATTATTTCCTTCAATCCCATTTATCTGA
>Ga0099364_10012056_pt1 | contig 11714 bp, 7 predicted proteins | sample TergutTh196P3_FD_73070 | JGI IMG/M metagenome (GOLD analysis project Ga0099364, IMG submission 73070) | Microcerotermes parvus P3 segment gut microbial communities from Pointe-Noire, Republic of the Congo - Th196 P3 | ecosystem: Host-associated > Arthropoda: Insects > Digestive system > Gut ...
ACTCGAAGTTTTTCAGCCCGACAACGGTCAGGCTAGAAGTGCGCAGGTTCAGGATGTTGCCGGTGAAGGCGTCGCTTCCGCCGATGGTCCGCCCGCCGTATAGGCTTCCCCCAATGATGGAAGCGCCGCTTATGGTTACAATGTTGCCCGTTGCCGCGCCGCCGCCTACGCTCTCGCCGCCAATAACACTTCCGTCCACAGTGGCATTGTTGATAGTTACGATGTTCCTGCTTGCCTCGCCGGTGCTGCTTTCTCCGCCAAGGACAAATCCGCCAACGCGGACACCGCTTATGATTACGCTGTTGTTCGTGGCATTGCCACTACCACCTACAATGGCTCCTTTAACGATTCCAAGAATCTCAGCATCGCCGGAAACGCTTACCTGGTTGCCGGTTGCGTTGCCGGAAGAAGATGGGTTTACAACCTCACCGCCAATAATAGATAATACTTTGCCGCCAGTAACAGTAACGGTATTATTTTCCACAGAGCCAAAATGGCTTATTCCTCCCATAAGCGTACTACTGACTGTGCCATTATCAACAGTGCCGCCGGACATGGTAACGTGATTGTCGGAAACTAGTCCGGAATTGCTCCAGCCAGCCCTGCCCCCTGCTCCAATTATACTGCCTCCGGTAATGTTGAGCCTGTTGCCCGTTACCGCACCGTTGATACTTTCCCCCGCGTGGACATTATTGACAATAGCGGTTCCGCTGATAGTCACCGTATTATTGAGGACATTGCCAGTATTGCTGAAGCCGCCGATTACCCAGCCATCGGCAGTGCTGCCAAAACCATCGCCGACTTGTCCGCCGCTTATGGTTACTTCATTGCCGGAAACCGCGCCGGCCCCGCCAACTCCTGACCCTCCATAGTCCCAAGTTCCAGCGCCATAAACGCTATTGGTGACCGTGCCGCCGGAAATGTTGACCCTGTTGCCCGTGAGATCGCCGACGTATGACTCTCCGCCTGAAATGCCGAGCACTGTACCGTTTAGCAAGTCTACGCTATTGTTTGTGACCAAGCCGGAACCTGCGCTGTAAGCGCCAAGAACCCAGCCGGTGCTCACGCCGCTGCCGTTTAGCAGTACGGTATTACCGGAAGCTGTGCCGGAAGCTGTGTCGGAATTTCCCGCATAACCGCCATAAACTTGATTGGTGATCATGCCGTCCGTCAATTCCACCGTGTTGTCGATGGCGCTGCCGGTGGCGGTGAAGCTCCATCCGCCGTAGACGGCATCGCCCACCGAGCCGCCGCTCATATTGACAGTGTTGTTTGTCGCGTCGCCTGCGGTGTTGGTGTATCCACCGATGGCGCCATAATCCACCGAACCGCCAGGCTTGATATTCAGGGTATTATCATTAGGGGTGTTAGTGTCATCGTTGCCAATAGCCCAACCTACATTGCCGTAGATATCGACAGGAGCTGCAAAAGCCGTTGTCAGTGGCAACAGGCCGAAGGCCAGGATAAAAAGCAGGATTCGTTTCATAGTGTTTCTCCTAAATGATGTATGGGTGAAAAAACAAAAAGCCCCGTTCTTCCGGTAAACGAGGGCTAACGAGGCGGAACAGAATGGATAAGTCCGTTCAAAAACATAACGCAACCCTCTGCATGGAAAAATGCCGAACAATTGCATTACATATCAAAGAAGAAAATAATTGGGTACTGAGTGAGAGCTGAGGTTTTGGTCTTTTTTTTTGAAAAAAACTGAGGAAGAACTGAGGTTTGCTAATTATCTATCTATAATTACAATATTTATTTTTTTGAGCTTTAGTACATGTTTTGAAAACCTCAAAGAAAAAACTTACCTCTTCCAGTCGGCGTACAGTCGCCGCAAATACCGCTGAAGTTTGACATCTGTTTTTTCAAAGATTTTGGCAACATGTTTCTCTACGGCGCTGCATGATATGTCCATGCTCTCGGCCATTACCTTGATGCTCAATTTTTGGAGAATGTAGGACAGAACTTCAGCTTGTTTTTCGGTCAAATCATAATGAGCGGCAAAAGCACGAAGCTTTTCCTCCCCTGTTTTCTCAGCAGATCGCGCCTCGGCTGTTTTCGTGCTCTCCACCCGGGACAACGCTCCCCGCAGCACGGTCAGCCCCGCATTCCAGCGACGGCACAAAGCGATGCAGTCCTCCATCTGCCCCTTGTCAAAATCCCCTTGCAGACCTTCCAGCAAGGGCAACAGCGCCTCGCCATGCACGGCGAAGGGCAGATACACCCGGTCAGGAAGGGCGATGGCAAGCGCCTCCCGCAGATGTTCAACGGCCTCAGCGTTATTGCTGTCACGCCGCCTCGCAACGGCAAGGCACAGCAAATGACAAAGCTGCGGCAGCATGTAGTTCATATCCCGCGCAAATTGCATAACCGAATCCGTCATATCGTACAGCTCGGCATGGCGCTTTTCGAGGAGCAGCCAATGCCCGTACAGCATCATCGCTTGAGGTTGGGTAAGATTGTAGAAGATTCTGCGGATAGCTTCGGCATGACCCAGCCACCCCGGCAGCGCATCTGTTTTCCCTATGGCCATATCCAGCCAGGCAAGGCACATTTCTCCCATAGGCCTCAAGGCTGCTTGTCGCGCCTCCGCCGTGCTGCTCGCCATGTTCCGGCGGGCCGCGCTGAATGCTTTTTCATCGCCCCGAAGTATGGCAATCTGGGCCAGAACCAGTTCGGCGCAGAGGCAGTTGCAGATTTGACCGGCCTCCCTGGCGGTGTAGAGCGCTTTGTAGCAGAGGGTTTCCGCGTCAGTGTCGTCGCCGTGCGCAAGGCACACCTCCGCCCGCATGATGGCCTCCCCGCCCGCGCCGTGTCCTCCCGTCAGCTCCGTCCAGAAAGGCAGGCATTCGTCCATCGCTTTGAGCGCATTGTACAACTCTCCGCTTTTGTTCCAATAGACGGAAATGACGGATGTCGCATCGAGAATCCAGGGCATGACGCCCCGAAATACCAGTGAGCGTGGATGCTCCGAATCCGTTTTCAGATACGCGAAGGCTTTTCTGTGGTATTCGCTCATCTTCGTTATATCATTAAACTGCTTGAATGACATGAGCAGGGCAAACTCGCCCTGCACACGGGCCAGTTCCTTCTTCTTCAAACCCTGCGGGGCATCAATGACAGCCTCAATCAGGCTGACCGTTTTCCGGAAAGCCGGCAGCATGGAATTCCGCATGAACTGAAAGGCGAGAATCACAAGCAAAACCGGATAGTTTCGCAGCGTTTTTTCCGGGCATACATCAATGATATTCTGAAAAAATTCAATAACATCAACTTCTTTATGATCATAGAAGTACTGGAGGGTAAACGGCATGGAAAGCATGGCATCATAATCCGACACCTTCTGAAAAAACCGCGCGGCCTGAAAATAGTCGGAAGCAGCGAGGCAGGCTGAGGCCGCTTTGCGGTGCATAGCGTCAACAGCATCCTGCGCTTGCATGGAGAAACGCTCTCGCAGATAGTCCCGTAAAATGCCGTGTATGGAATACATGTTTTTGTCCGCCAGCCGGCGGACGAAAAAATCCGGGGAGAGCAGTTTCGTGACCCTTTTCGGCATAGAGGCCCCGCTGTGCATGATTGCGGCCTGTCTGGCCGTAAAGCCATCCAGCAGCGAAACTGCCAGCATGAAGTCCCTTTCTCCGGCAGACAGCTTGTTCCAGACAGCTTGTTCCACCAGCGCATTGATGGCCCCGGCATCCATGATTGAGCCGCTTTCCGCGTAATACTTCAGTTGCAGCCGTATAGCCGCCACCCATCCTTCTGAAGCGGCCTGGATTTGTTGTATCGCTTCCGAAGAAATAGCGATGCCCGCCAAACGGCAATATTGCGCTATACAGGCATTGTCGAAGAAAAAGTCCTGAGTCGTGATGGAGTGGCAGGACACGCCCAGGTGCGCTGAATCAAAGTCGTCTTCAAGGGGCTGCGTAATGATGATAATGTGCAGCTTGTCCGCTGGGTACGTGGAAAGCGCCGTGATGAATTGTTTCTGAACACGAATTTCAAACAACTGAAAGTTGTCGATGATGACATAGTATGCCTCGGAACAACGGAAGTCACGCAGCAGAGCGGCAATATCCGGCAGCGTTTCCAGCATCGGAACCCCAAGCGCCTTCAACTCCTGCGTTATCGCGTCATCCTCCGCGCCGAACAAGTCGCAGATGCCCGCCCATGTCTTTGCTGAGGGTTCCCCGAGGCATGTATACCAGGCCTTTCTCTTGCGCGTTGCCGCGAAATATTCCCTGATGGCAGTGGTTTTCCCAGAACCTGACGGAGCTTCCACAACAGTCAGGAACGACTCGGGAATTTTTGCCAGTTGCGCCTGAAGGCGCTCCGAAAAACAGTAGGAGATGTTATGCTTTTTGGTCATGCCGTTCCCGCCGCAGGGAATATAGCCGCTGTCATCGCGCTGTATATGTTAAATAATTTAGTTACATAAATTTTATTATTACTATTCAATACCATTATGCCTTTTTGTCCACTCTTTGCCTGAAAATATTCAACCACATATAGAAAAATGCTCGGGGAAAGATTGATATACAACAGAAGGAAGAATTTGTCCCTGTGGGAAACCTACGGGTTTGACATTTTTTGGAAAATATTTGAAAATTTTATCTTATTGTAATCGTTATTCCGTATGCAGATGTTTTATAACATTATTCTGTACGCAGCAGTTTAAACGTAATTTTTCTGAAAAGTCTTATCCCGCCGTTGTTATCCCTCACAAAGACGGAAAAACTACCGTGCCTTCCAAACGTATTGAAATTTTATAGACAGCTTAATATTGACAAGGTAGTAAAAAGTAGTTATTTTTCTGTCAGGAGGTACCTATTATGCAAACAAACAGCGTCCCGTCATCTGTGAAACTTCCTCAGCCCTTGCGAGAACGTGTGAAAAGCCTTGCAGATGCCAGAAAACAATCTGTTCATGCTGTCATGGTGCAAGCGATAGAAAATTATGTAGACCGGGAGGAAAAGCGTGAGGCTCTGCGGCAAGAGGCACGAGCCGCCCACGAGCATTTTATGCTTACCGGTTTACACTTGACCAATTCCGAAGTTGTCGAATGGATGGATAAAATTATCCAGGGCGAAAAGGTACCCATGCCTAAATGTCATATCTAGTTAAATGGACGGAAAATGCCAGCCGAGGACTTGAGCAAGCCTATCTTTTCCTTGCCGAAAAAAGCGAAGAGGCCGCTGTAGCCGCTATTAAGACTATTCGTGAAAAAGCTTTGCTATTGGAACAGTTTCCAAATGCTGGAAAACCTGCCAATGATTTGGACCCGGAACACCGAGAGCTTGTTATTCATTTTGGTGCTTCCGGGTACATACTGCTTTATGAAGTTTATGAAGACTATATCCTGATTCTAGCGGTAAGACATCAAAAAGAGATGGAATATTAGCAATCTGTTAGATGGCAACGCGGTATACCGCTTTCCAAAAATGAATAATCAAATTTACGCATAAACGGCCTCCAATTTTTTATGCATAAAAACAAGATTGTTATGCAGATGTTTTATAACATTATTCTGTACGCAGCAGTTGAAACGTAATTTTTCCGAATGAAGAGAGGAGACAGACTTACAACTTCCAGGCGGCATACAATTGGGGCAAATGCCGCCGCCGTGTAACTTTGGTTTTTTCCAGGATGTTGGTTATGTGGAACTCTGTGCCTCTGACAGATACGGCCATGCTCGCGGCTATTTCTTTAATGCTCAGATTGCGGAGAATGCAGGAAAGTACTTCAAGTTCTTTGCCGGTCAGATCATAATGAGCGGCAAAAGCATGCAGCTTTTTCAGATCAGGTTCTAAGGGTTGTTGATCCACGCCGCTTTCGCTGTTAAACAGAATTTGGGCTTGCATTTTTTTCAATACTGATTCGCAGCCTGCTGTCATCTGTTTTGCCAGAGACTCAATGCGGGCCAGCTCTTCCTGATGTTCCTCGCCGGACAAGGCTTTCATCAGCGATGCCCCGACCAGATTGTAATTCTCCGCAAAGGGCATATACAATGCATCAGGCAGGGCGATGTCCAATGCTTTTTTCAAGGCGGACAAAGCTTCCTTGCTTTGGCCTATTTTCTCCAGGGCGGCAGCCAGATAAATATGCGCGTACACTGAAAAAAGCAGGTTTTTCTGGAATGCTTTCGCAAGCAGCAGGCCGTTGAACAGCTCAATTACTCCGGCGTATTCCACGGACAGAAGCAGGGCACGGCCATGCACGATGTAATAATAGCCCTTGGCAAAGGTGTACAGAGGGGTTTCTTCGCTGAGTTTTACGCGCAGCCACAGGGGAATTTTATCATAAAGCCCAAGAACCGCATACAGCCAGCCTTCGCACAAGTCTAGCGTGTGCAGCATAAATACGTCCCGATTCCTGGCAATCAGGCTGCGCATATCAGGCATAAGGCCAGATTTTGCGGTGCGGCCTAACAAAATATCCGCATCACCTGCCATAAGAGCCAGACGCATTTGCAAAAACAGGGCGCAGAACACATTGCCAAGCTGATTATGCCGCACTGCCATCTCCAACCCGTGGCATATGTCTCCGGCTTTAGCAAACTCCCCGGCGCCATACAGAGCTTCGGCTTCCATAAGGTATTCCGCACCAGCGCCGTGGTAAGATGCCAGTTGGTAGTAAAAAGGCATGCACTCGCGCATTTGATGCAGCGTATCTTTAAGTTTGCCGCTTTCCCGATAAAACATGAACAGCACAGAAGGACTGCCCAAAGTCCATGAAGAATCCGCACCGTATAGACTTGTCGGCCCTTTGAGCAGGGCAAGAGCCTTTTTATGGTGTCTGCTCATGGCCTCTATGTCGTTGAAAGCAGCCAGGGCAAGAAGAACTTCCAGTTCGCCCTGCCAGCGGCTGGCTTCATTTCCAGGAGACAGAGCCGCGCAACGCTTAGACAGCCAAGCGATTTGCGTTCCGAAGGCCGTAAAATCTCCGGCGCTGAAGGCCGCTATGGCGTATTTGAAGGACGCGCCTATGTGCCGTTTCAAAATATCTTCCGGGCAGTCCTTAAACATGGCGGTGTACAACGCCGCCCTTTCAGTGACCAGATTCCGGCTCATATCGCTTTCCAGAGCGATAAGAGCGCGTTCAAACTCTCCGGCTTTATACCATGCTTCCATAGCGGACGCGACTTCATGCGCGTCCATAAGAACTTCAGCGCAGGCCCGGTAAATCTCCCGCCTGCGCTCATCCGTCAATATGTCTTTCTCGTTAAACAAGTCCCAGAGAAGTTGTCCTTTTATAAAATTATACTTTTTCTAAAAATTCTATTTGAAGTCCATCTACAGCAATAAAAAAAGCCGCATTATAACCATTGGGCATGGGGGCAAATTCAACAGCGAATTTTCCTCCTTTTGCCTTAAGTTCCGCCACAGTATCAGCCAGACTTTCAACAACAAACGCAATATGATATATGCCCCAGTGCGGTTCGGAAGCCGGGCATTTTATGGTTACATCCGGTTTTTTCGGAGAAAGAGAGAGAAAGGTATCCCCTAGGCTTATCTTTACTACAGGCCATCCGCCTACTTCGAATCTTAGTACTTCAACTGAGCCAAACATTTTTTTAAAGAAATCAATTGAAGCCTCATAGTCTTCACATCTCAAATGTATATGATCAAGACTTAATTTCATGTATCCCTCCTTTGAATTGATCCTTGACAATAAGGTCAAACGATGTTTAAAATCACGTTTCATTAATACCGGTATGTTTTTAGTATATTACTTTAAAAAAATGTAAAGGGAAATATGAAAACAACTCGGGATAAATTAATTCTGGCTGCTAAAAATATTATATTAAATGATGGGCTGGATAAAGCGACATTCCGAGCTATATCAGCAGCAGCAGGAGTAAATCTTGCGTCAATTAATTACCATTTCGGCTCCAGAGAAAAATTTCTTACGGAATTATTATTCGATTCAATGACTTCCATTGAACAGGAAAGGCTGGCACGCTTGAAAAAAGCCGCAGAGATGCATAGGAATGCCTTTATTCCGATAGAAGTAACATTAAGATGTTTTTATGAGCCTGTAATTATTTTTTTAGAACAAAACAAAGATGTCCAGCAGTTATGGTCTATTATCTTTCGGCAATACGGTACGACAAAAATTTATTCCCAGGCTGTTTATGACTCAAAAAATACTGCAACTAAAGAATATTACAAAGCTATTAAGGCTGCTCTCCCTCAGCATCCTGACAGTATACTTATTCCAAGATTTGCAGTTGTTGAGAATATGACCCGCCTTTTTCTGGGGCCTGAATGGCTCGTTAATCAGACTTTTGAAATACTGGGATTAGACGCCATCGCTTCAAAAAGATATATCCTTGATACTCTTGTTGATATCGCTGCAAACGGATTAAAGGCCCCTGCACCCTGCATTACTGAAGAATTTTTTTGATATATTATTGCAATGAACGGAGAATTTTTAATGGTATTTAAAATCATACGATATCTTTTTATCATCTTAGTTGTATTTCCTGTCTGTGTATTTGCAGATGAGACAGGAATGCCGCCTGCAAGGGTTATAACAGCTGTCGTTAAAGAAGAAATAGTTGCTGAACGGATTCCGTTTAAAGGACTTCTTGCATTCAATTTAAAAAGCAATATCTCCGCGGATGTTGACGGCCTTATAACATCCATAAAAATAAATGCGGGAGACAGGCTTAAAAAAGATGAAATTTTCCTTACCCTAAATACTGATTTTATAAAAAACGAAATCGCAACAATCGGCGCGCAGATCAACCAGGTAAAAATCCGCATAGAGCAGGCTGAAAAAGAATTGAACCGGTTCAAAACATTATTTAAAGAAAGCGCTGTAAGAGAAAAGGATTACGATGATGCTTCCTTTGATCTGCTGCATCTCCACAGGGAAAAAGATGTTCTTGAAAGCAGATTGGCTATGGCCAGATTAAAAGAGAAGAAAAGCGAACTCAAATCCCCTTTTGAAGCTGTAGTATTATCAAAATTAACTGAAGTAGGGGTCTGGGTTTCACCGGGGACTCCCCTTTGCGTTTTGGGATCAGTGGACGAATTAGTCGCAGACGTACCGATAGATGAACATTTTTTGCGTTTTTCCAATGTCGGAGATGAAGTTGAGATAACAATATCCGCTTTTGAAAAAACAGTTGCTGGAAAAATCGTACATATTATTCCCGTAGCTAACGAACGGACAAAAGCTGTTACACTGCGCATATCAATTCCGCCCCTCGAGATACCTGTTGAAAATCTCTCTGTAACAGCCTATATCCCGATAAATAAAGCAGAAAAATACTCCCTTGTTCCCCGCGATGCTGTTATAGACCGAGGCGGAAACAGATTTTTCTATACTATAAAAGACGATAAAGCTGTAACAGTTCCCATTGAGACAGTATCCTTTTATAAAGGATACTGTCTTGTAAAGAATCCCGCTGTTACGGACGGTATGATTGCAGTCGTAGACGGAAATGAAAGATTAAAACCGGAGCAGCCTGTAAATATTGTAGGCTACCGCTGAATCCATGCATAACTGCATATATTATTATAAATATTATATAAACAGCGAATTCTCACCATATGGATATTTTTAAATTAGCAATAGAAAAACCAGTTACAATCATTGTTGGCGTACTCCTTGTATTGCTTTTCGGCATAATAAGCATCATAACTCTGCCTGTTCAGTTAGCGCCTGATACGGAACTTCCCAAAGTGGATGTTTTTACATCCTGGCCCGGCGCTACACCCGATGAAGTTGAAAGTGACGTCATAGATCGCCAGGAAAGGGTTCTTAGAAGTCCCCAGGGGCTCATAAAACTGGAAAGTTCCTCATTTAACGATTACGGAAGAATAACCCTTACGTTCGGATTAGATGTGAGCATTGATACTGCTGTTTTAAGAGTTTCAAACAAGCTTGATGAAGTCAGAGCATACCCTGAAAATATAGAAAGGCCCAGAATCTCTTCCACCGGCGCTAACAGCAAGTTTATTGTCATAATGAATCTTCTTAAAACAGACGGCAACCCAAAAGATGTGGTTAAATACCATACGTTTTTTATAAATGATGTGCTCCCTCTCCTGGAAAGGGTTCCGGGAGTAGGAAACATGGTCTTTTTCGGCGGTACCAGTGATCAGCTTGAAATTGTAATTGATCCGGTTAAAATGGCAAGAAACAAGCTGACCATTAATACCGTAATATCTAAGGTGGTTGCGGCTAACGATGACATCTCGGCCGGAACAATCGGCATAGACCGCAAAAACTACCGGATACGGACATCCAGTAAATTCAAACATGTCCATGATCCATTGGATGTTGTTGTATTTGATGACGGCGTGCAGCGTATATTTTTAAAAGATATAGCGACAACACGCATAGGATGGGACACCCAGTTTGCCTCCATAATGGAAAGGGATGCTGATGCCTGTTTTGTCGGTATAAGAAGGCAGCAGGGGGCAAACGTCCTTGAATTAACACGAAACATTAAAAAAGTGGTGGATGAACTGAATAACGGCATACTCAAGGACAGAGGACTTTATCTTAAATGGCAGCATTCGGAAGCCCCATATATCCTTAAATCAATTGATATAATGAGATGGAACGTTTTAATCGGTGCGTCTTTGGCTATTGCCGTTTTAATGATGTTTTTACGTAGTGTTAGAAGCACTTTTGTATCTGCGCTTGCTATTCCTATTTCAGCAATCGGAGCTTTTATTTTTTTGCTATTGGCCAATCGTAACATTAATGTGGTGAGTTTAGCCGGAATATCATTTGCCATAGGGATGCTGGTTGATAACTCCATTGTTGTAATAGAAAATATTGACCGCCATCGTTCTATGAATAAACCTATTACGAAGGCTATAGTTGATGGCACAAGAGAAGTCATAGGAGCGATTGTAGCATCAAGCCTGACAACTGTAGCGGTTTTTTTACCCGTCATTTTTATAAAAGAAGAAGCCGGGCAATTATTTAAGGATATTGCCATCGCAATTTCAGCAGCAATACTTTTAAGCTTTATCGTATCTATGACCGTCATCCCAACCGGAATGAGTTTACTTTTTAAAAAAGATGGTAAAAAAAAGCAAACCAGTCTCGGAATAGTGGATAAAATTGCCAGCGCCTTCAGTGGATTTATTATGTATTCTTTGGATTTATTTCAGAAAAATGCTATTACCCGTATAGGATGCGTGATGTTTTTCACTGCATTATCGCTAGGCATTGTATGGTTGACCATACCCAAAGCAGAATATCTGCCCCAGGGGAATCAAAATATATTATTCAATGTTCTTGTCCCCCCTCCCGGTTATTCTGTTGAAAAAAGAAGAGAGCTTGGAAATTATGTCAATGAAAAAATAGCCCCCTATTTAAAAGAACATAATTATAACGGAGTGCCTCAGCTTATTACTAATATGTGGACAGCGACCGATTTTTTTACCATGTTCAGCGTAAAAGCTATTGACAAATATGAAACAGAAATACGGAAAGCAATTCCGGCAATGATAGAAATCATAAACTCAATACCGGATATGGCCGGGATAAGCATCCAGCCGGGACTTTTTGAATCTGAATTTGCTAAAGGTAGAACAATTGATGTAAATGTCTCAGCAGTCAATATGAACCAAATTGTAAAAGCAGCCGGTATGGTTATGGCAACTGTAAGAGACGTGCTCCCGGATGCTCAGATAAGGCCTGTTCCCTCCCTGGAAATAGCATATCCTGAAGTTAATATTGTGCCCAACAAA
>Ga0099364_10012057_pt1 | contig 11713 bp, 7 predicted proteins | sample TergutTh196P3_FD_73070 | JGI IMG/M metagenome (GOLD analysis project Ga0099364, IMG submission 73070) | Microcerotermes parvus P3 segment gut microbial communities from Pointe-Noire, Republic of the Congo - Th196 P3 | ecosystem: Host-associated > Arthropoda: Insects > Digestive system > Gut ...
GTTTTTCATGGAAAATCCCCTTATTGATCAACTCAATGCTTGAAAGCTTCAGTTCAAAGAAAAGGGTTTCTGTCGGGGGACCCATGAAAATCTCGGTGTTTTTCCTGTATATATGTATAAGTTGTTTTTCAGAGAGTATCTCCAATTCGTCAATATATTCCATTATTTCTATGCAATTAATGCCTAAATAAGATGCTAAAGCGGATAATTGAATTACTTCTCCCTTGTAAAGTTGGGCAAGGGCGGCATAAAGGGAAGCCGGAAGCGGGCCTATATCCAATAAATTGCTGATCCAGTCCAAATGCGGCTTTGCAAACTCAAAGAAAAGTTCGTTTATGCCGTCGGATTGCTTGTTAATTTCAGCAATCTTTTTAACATGGGCATAAAAATCCTGCTTTTTGTCGTCTTTTTTACCGGTCATTTCTTCCATACTTTCTCCTTGGTATTGTGATTTTGGCGAGATTGTAACATGCTATTTTTATAGGGTGGGGAACATTCGGTCAGCGTAAAGAAGCCATCCAGGAATGATAGCGTCCCTTACAAAAAACGCCCTGAAGTGAACGAAGATACCACTGACACCCGGAATTTGGTAATTTCTGCAATCAACTTATAATCAATAGGCTTATCAAGGGGGAACTGGATGGCTCCCTTGCTTGTTTTATAGCCGGAAAGTTTATCTTCAAAGGGCAGGCGGCTCAGGTCTCCCGGGTAAATGCCTATGTGTTTCTTGAAAGCGGCAAAATGAATAAGATTTTCACCCTGCCAAAATGTGGGCATGCCCCATGATATTTTTGTCTGGGCTTTGGGGGCCGCCTTTTTTATGGTTTTGTGGATTTTTTGAAGAATGGATTGCACTTCCTCCGGCTGTGCGGCGATGTACTCCTCAATGGTCGTTGGTTTGTCGCTGCAATAATGGTCTTGGTTTGATTTTTTGAAGTCTCGTCCGCATTTAGGGCATTGCCACATAGACACTTGTATATAGGGTTTGTTAGAAGGTGTCAAGGAGAAATAGCGACCCCTATGCTATTTTATTCTCCTAAGCTCGACAAGAATTTAAATTTTCGATATACTTGTTCATCCAAGCCAAAATGGCTCAGTTGGCAGAGCGGCACACTCGTAATGTGCAGGTCTCGGGTTCGATTCCCGATTTTGGCTCAAATGAAAGACAGCAAAGCGTTTCCCGGGTTATTTTTTTATCTTTCAGGAAAAAACGGCTTTGATGCTGATTATGCCATAGGCAGAGCAAGCCCTACCTTTCTTGAGCAGGTGGAGATCATTGATGATGGGCCGGCAGGCAGGGCCTTTCAATGCGGTGACCACCAAAAAATGACCTACAAAGCTCCCGGTAATATTTTTGCACAACGGGGTACTCTTTCTTTTTTCTGGCGCTCCCGCTATCCAGTAGGGCCTACCGAGTTTCCTATCTTTCGTGTAAGTTACGCTGATCACTCAAGCTGGGATGCCTGCTGGCTTAGAATTGATTATAACGGCAAGGGCTTTGAAGCCATGATTACCGATATAAATCTTTCGCGTGCCAGAGTTGCCTTTACCCTTGATCCTTTTCCCAAACCGGATGAGTGGACTCACCTGGCGCTTGCCTGGGATGAAACTTATGGAATTTGGTTTTACATCAACGGGAAAAAAGTAGCTGAAGAACACAGGCCGGCAGTTTACTTTACCGGGCTGGATCAGTTTGGACCTCATTCAAGAATCATTTCCAACTGGAATGTTATAAGCGATTTTAATTTTATCCGTGGCGGCGATATTGCCGAACTTGTAATTCATGACAGGGCTCTTTCTGATGACAATATTGCGGATCTGTTCAGAGGTAATCTTCCCTGCGATATTCCTGTTCTTGATGTATCCATGCAAAACCCCAAACATCGTGAGCAATGGCTTCGCCGTCATGGCTGGCTGGACAGAGAAAATCTTCCGGCTATCATTCCTCATAATGCAAGTATAAGGAAGGTGGAAATTCATGAGGCATACGATCATAAGCGCTGGTGGTGGAAAGCTTGTGACGGTATACGCGAAACAACCTGGCCTGGAGTTTACAACCGTTCAAGACTTAAAGGCCGTAACGATTATTTCCAGCTTCCTGACTGGGATTGTTACTCTGTCTCCGGAAAAAGCATAACATTTCACATGCCGGATGAACGGTTTAATCATATAGAAATATCCGGCTCTGCGCATGGGAAGCTGGAGGTGCTGGGCAATGATGGAAATGTACTGCGCCATCTGTTTGAGCGTCCCTGTGACATTGAACGCAGTGTTCATACGTTTGACGAAATGCGAAATGTCAAGCTGCGTTTCACCAACAGGGAAATTGAAGAACCAATAGGAGACTTTTCTGCATTTTACGTAAGCGCAGGAAATGCTCCTGACGGTGTAAAAAATGTTCGATACACTCTTCGCCGGGGTTTTAGTAAAAATTCAAGGACTGAAATGGAGCTTGTTAATTTTATTCTGGGCAGATTTACATCTTATGAGCGTGGTATCATGACAGCAGTGGAGGATGGAGGAGATGTCTCTGCTTTCGATACTTCGGAAACCGATGCTGCGGGTTTTCCTTTTGTAAATATTGTTATCCCCTATGAGCATGACAGGAATCTTGGCCTTGATGGACTGGTTCTGGAACTACCTCCATTAAATTCCGGTCAAGAAAATGTTCTTTTTTCTGTGCAGATAAAAGACCCGCTATGGTATTACAGGAATCTTGCCCATTTCAGCTTTTCCGCAGAGCCGGAACATCCAAAGAAGCTCTGGTTTGATCTGCGTGACAGGATTCTACCAAAAAACAAATGCCTCTATATCACTATTGCGTGTGACAATGCAGGGTTTAGTCCCAAAGCAATCGAAGGTTCAAGTATAACTCTTGTATATAAATCCGCAGAAGATGCGAAGGTCGAGCATTGTGCCGATCGCTTTGTTCAGGTCAAGGACTGTTATGCGCATCTTGTGGAGGAGCAGCCGGGACTGCCTGAATTTGACATGTTCAACCGTTTCATGGCTGATGTGAATGATCTTCTGGACGCTGACCCTAACCATAAGTTGGGGCAGTATTATTATTATGACAAGGTATTTCTCCAGAAAAAATATAAAATCGAAAACCAGCGTATCGGCTTCAAGCCGGATTATAAAACTGCCCCGGTGCCTGAAGGAGTCCCCGCCTGGGCTTTCAAACAGGTTGAGTACCTTAGGCATTACAAACATATTGTAAATTTTTACATTGACCACAGACAGATAGAAAACGGAGAGTTCGGAGGTGGTCTTTCTGACGATGGTGATTTCACAGCTATCTGGGTTGGCCTTGTAAACATGGACTCTGATCGTGAAAAAGTTAAGCAAAGCCATCTCCGCTGTCTGGATGCTTTTTATGAGCAGGGAATGTTCACAAATGGACTGCCTTCGATACAGTCTGACGAGCTTCACTCAGCCGAAGAAGGCTTAATAGCTCTTGGTCAGGCGCTCACTCTGGATTTCGCAAATCCTAAATTGCTTGAAAGGGCAATGGAGACAGCACGGTCTCTTTGGTGGATCACAGGCATTAATAAAGCCGGACACAGATTGATAAAGTCAAGTTACTTTTCTGGCTCCAGGATGGCAACGGAATGGCCCTGGGGAATACAGCGCCCCAACAGCCCGCTCGCTTTTTCGCCAACCGTATATTTAGCGCGCTTTAACGGCAATGAAAAATTAAGAAAACTTTTGGTAGAGTGGGCTGACGGCCTCATGGCTCATCGTAATAAACATGGAGATGTACATCCCTATATCCGTTTTGATGACAGTGAATGTATGTACTTTTCAGAAAAGCGGCCCCGTGAAACCGGAGTATACATACTGCTTTACATTTCATATCGCTTAACAGGCGAGAAAAAATATTTTGACGCTATCCCAAGATTGACAAAACGGGAAGCAGATACTACTTTTGCACTGGATCAGATCGGCAAATTTTTCTACACATCGCTTGATGAGGTGCCGGTCAGCGACAAGGTAGGAACAGCAGAAAAGTACGAACAGATGAATTTCATTGCTGGTATCAGGGAATATTACAATACATTGGGGCATCCCTGGATAGACCGGGTTTATTTTGATCCAGGCGAAATTCAGTATGATCGTCTGGGCGGTGTTTCTCACAAGCGGGGAAGCTGTGTCTACCCCATGAATCGTATACGGTGGGAATTTGAAAAGACAGGTGATGATGAAAAGGTCGCCATACTTTCCCCCTGCGCTACGGACGATCTGATAAAACTTGTAGTCTACAATCTTTCTTGTGAAACCGTAAAAGCAGAAATTATTGGTTTTGAAGTTAATCCTGGAGTCTGGCGCATAACTACCGGTGTTGACACTAAAGGTCGTGACCAAGCGGACAAGGATATCCTGATTCGTGAAGAGCCCTTTGAACGTTCAGGCAGGATTTCTGTTGCATTTGCCTCACGGGTCTATACCATTGTTACAATGGAAAAGATAATTCAGGGGCAGGATTACTGGACACGTCCTGATCTGGGCATTGGAAAAGATGATGTAACATTTTATCCCCACGGCATGAATGTACGAATTCACTCCCTGGGTGCAGTAGACAGCCCTCCGTCAATTATAGCCCTTAAAAATGCCGAGGGCCAAATTCTTAAGATATGTGATGTTCCTTCCATACAGGCCCCTATTGATCTCTGGCCGCGCTATTGGGATGTTATATTCAACCTTCATGGCATAAAGGATCTGGAAACCTGTTATCTTGAGCTGGATCCGGAAAAAAAACTATGCGAGATTACACGCGAAAATAATATTGTTAGGTTATGCGATATTTATTCAGGGAATATTCTAACGTCATAATGACCGTATATAATATATAGATAGAAAAATCTTTTATGTGTCTAAAAATACCGCTTTGACCGCTAAATACACTGCTGCCATATTTTAATTCAATTATATCTTCCAATAATCTATCTTGGGTTTTTAAGTGATACCACTGATGCTCAGAATTTAGCAATCTCCGCAATTAGCTTATAATCGATAGGCTTATCGAGGGAGAACTGAATGGCACCTTTGCTTGTTTTATAGCCGGAAAGTTTTTCTGCAAAGGGCAGGTGGCTTAAATCCCCTGGGTAAATTCCTATGTGCTTTTTGAAAGCGGCAAAATGAATAAGATTTTCACCCAGCCAAAATGTGGGCATGCTCCATGCAATTTTCTCCTTGGCTTTTGGGGCGGCCTTTTTTATGGTTTTTCGGATTTTTTGAAGAATGGGCTGTACTTCCTCCTGCTGCGCGGCGATATATTCATCAATGGTTGCAGGTTTGTTGCTGCAGTAGTGATTCTGGTTAGTGTTTTTAAAATCCCTTCCGCATTTAGGGCATTGCCACATGGCTACATCCTCTTCAAAATATCAAGCATACTCTTATAACTGTCAACATCATGGTATTTTACACCTGTTGTTGAAATTTCGTTGAAAAGCTTTTTTGCACAAGTGATTTTCGCTTTTTCTATAGGCCGCAAGTTTAGACTATCCATAGTTCCTTTGGTTTCTGCAATAAAGAATATGTGTTTTATGCCATTTCGCTTGAAAGCAATAGCCTAGTCTGGCGAGTAGTTACCAACAGGGGTAGGTATATAAAAACCTCTGGGGCCTTGCGGCAGTTTGGCATAGACAATTACCTCGTCAGCAGTATCCAGATCCTTTGTAAATTTTCTCTCAATATTTTCTTCTGCTGTTCCATCTGTAAACACAAAGTCCTGTATCGCTTTCTTCGCTTGATAGGCTTTTGCATATTCTTGTGACGATTTACTTATGTTGAATATATCCGGGTATACGGCTCTTCAGCGCTTGGCTGATACGATATATGATCCACCACCACCGCGTCAGTCTGAAATGGCTGTATTTTGAAGTTAAACCTCATTTGCAATTCTCCCTGATTGGAGCAGCGTTTTTTGCCATTTGAGATTCGGCATAATCAATTTCTCTTTCAATTTCTTCTATAGTTGGAAGGCTTGATTTAATGTCGTCAGGCATAGAGTCAGCAAGCTGATTCTTCCAGTCTGCTACGCCAATGGGATTAGTATATCCGGCAAGGGAATATTCGACGACAGTGCGATTTTTGCCCTTAACCAGAAGAAGTCCAATAGTTGGCTTGTCATCCTTGTGACGCAGGATTTTGTTAACTATATTTTGATACATGTTTAACTGACTTACATCTCCCGGCTGGAAATCTCTAGCCTTCAGTTCTACAACAATGTAACAGCGTAACTTTAGGTGATAAAACAGCAGGTCTATGTAAAAATCATCACCTTCTAATTCTAAATGTACCTGACGACCAACGAAAGCAAACCCTTGACCCAGTTCCAACAAAAATTTTTCCATGTGTTCTACCAAAGACCGCTCTAACTCAGCTTCACGTCTTGTTTGAGCAGTGCCGATAAAATCGAATAAATAGGGGTCTTTAAAGGTCTGTACAGCCATATCAGAATCTGTTGGAGGTATGGCTGTCTCGAAATTTGTTACGGCTTTACCTTCGCGTTCAATTAAGCGCAGATCAATCATATGGTCTAGTACAATGCTGCTCCACCCGTTTTCAAGGGCTTTTTGAGCATACCATTCCCTTGTTTTATTGTCATTTACTCTGGTTAGAAGCATTATAATACTTCGCCATTGCAATTGTGCAACAGCCTGTTGCACAATTGAAGAGTCAGGCCAATTATCAGCGAATTTTCGCATATATTTAAGATTTCTTGGTGAAAACCCGTCCATTTCAGGAAATTCATCTTTTAGATCGGCTGATAGCCTGTCAATAACTTTTGCTCCCCATCCTTCGGTTTTCTGACGCTGCAAGATTTCATTGCCGATGTTCCAGTACAGCTCTATCATTCCTGTGTTTGCATGCATGATAAAACGGAGACGGGTTTCTTTGATGCGTTTAACAATAGAATCACGGAGTTCAAAGTATGAGGTATCCATTTCAGATTTTAGAGGAGGTACAGGAGCAATAAGCTTCTTGCTTGACTTGCCGATATGTTTTCTATTCGGCATTACAGCACCTTTCTCTTGGTCTCAGGGCTGTAAGTCTTAAAAATCTGTTCGAAATTCACCAAAGTCGCATCGTTGTCAAAGTTACTATCTCGGAATACTGTATAATAAGGCTTACATTGCATCTTTTTACCCCTCCCCCGAAAGTTTCACATCAAGTTCTGATCTGAAACTGGAAATTTTTCCTTCTTTAAGGCTCTGGAAAAATATATTGAAACTTTTCTCTGTCAGAAAGGTAAATTTATAACGTAACGGGCTATCTTTGTTTTTTAACTGTTCGTTTATCCTGTTGAAATGAGCGATAGCATATTCATTCTTTTTTCTATTTTCCTCTGATGGCTCCCGCAATTCTTCGTCGCCTTTGATTTCTACAACCACAATCAAATTATCTGTCTTGATAAAAAAATCAGGGCTAAACTTGCCCCGTTTGGGATGTTCCCCTTTTTTCCAGGCAAAGTCTATTTCGAAGAACCGCGTAGCAGTAGACTTCATCCACATATCGCATACATTGACTGTTTCGAATTCAAGAAGCCTGTTTATAAAACGGCGTTCATTTTCTGAATCGGCAATAACCAGATTCAAAGGAGTTTTGAAATCATGCCTATTGCTGATCGGAATACACCTGAATCCGCTTCCTTGCTCAGTCACTTCATCGAAAAATTCTATTTGTTCATCAACAAGGCTGTCGCGTGTCTGGTCAGTATAAAAGAGAAATTTGCTGCTGCGCAGTTCAGCCGCAGACACGCTGTTTGGTTGACGTTGACGGGTAGAGATAGTCTTAAATAGGTCCACTTTGGGAATGTATCGAACATTTTCTGATGTCTTTCGACGCAATGTGCCTAAGGATTGAAGGAATTTTTGCTTCATACTCTCCGTGGCAAGGTCGGTGCCAAGCCTTTCCAAAGATTTTTTTACAATCTCTTCTAAACGACTTATAGGGAACGTATCGGTATAAATCGTGCGCATTTTTGGATTTGGATCATCTGCGTCCTGATTCTCCTCCAAACGAGCGTACATAGTACGGGCAATTTCTTCTGATGTGTAGGTTTTATGATGAATTTTCGTCTGCCATTTATAATGCTCACCAGTTGCCGCCCGTTCAAACTCAATGCTGACATCTTCTACTGGTGAATCTGTCGCCAAATCAATATAACCTTTAGAAAACAGCTTATATTCTTTATCCATCGTTTTTACAACTGATTTTGTGTCAAGCGTGTAATCAATATTATGGAGTTCAAAATGAAAAGGAGAATTTTCAACAATCCGGGATGAAAGCCTCTTTTCAATTTCCAGTATTTCATTGACAAGATGCCGAATGCTGGATGCCCAGGCATCGTGATTAAAAACCGTAACCTCTGGCTGTTCGCCAGACCAGCCACTTGGGACACGCAAACCGCGTCCTAGCACCTGGGCAATGAGCAGCTTACTGTTGAAAGCCCGTTCTTCGTGGGGCACGATCTGAAAGACACGCTTTACGTCCCATCCCTCATTGAGCATGGAAACGGCAATTATCCATTCCACTTTACTGTCGGGCAGATCTACATAAGGTAATCTGTTCACATCAGGAGAGTTGTTGTAAACAACTAGAACCTGGTCGTCTATAGTATCTGCAGGAACTCCGGCATCTTCAATAAGAAACCCCTTTAGTTCTTCGGCAACATCCTTGCAATTGGCAATTGTTTGTGTGACGATAATGGTAAGCGGAATAATTTTTCTATTTTTGAGCTTACGCCGGGTTTCTTCATGCCGGTTGCGGATCAGTTGCCATTTCTCGTTGTGCTCGCCTGTTCGGGGCATTTCCGCTACATAATCTACCTTTTTAACATATCTTTCTTCCATGGCTTGCCGCAGAGAATAACGAAAGATCACATCGGAGAAATATTCGTCCTTAATATAGCATGTGCCAGAAACGCCTAAAATGTAACGAAACCTGTAATCCGGGCTAGTCAAAAATTCTTTCCACTTCTTCGCCTTGGCTGCCGATTCATTGGCAACATGGTGTGCTTCATCATTTAACACCGCTACCCGTTCTCCTTTTCCTTTCAGGCTTTCACGGATGGAAGAACCCACATGCTCCAGCACCGCATGGTAGTTCTCAACACAGATACTTCCTTCTGTTATAGTTTGACTGGCATTTATTATTGATGGCGAACTTATTTTACTTTCCGCTGGCAGAAGATCCTTCAGGTCGGCATTGGATGCCAGATCGCGAAACTTTTCCATCAATCCGTATTCAATAGTCGTTGAGGGGCATAAGACAAGTACTCTATCAACAATCCCTTCCGCCAGAAGAATAGCGGCAAGTCCATATAGAACATAGCTTTTGCCCGTACCGGTTGCCAGATCGAGGGATGCAGCTAACTTATCCGGCATCTGTAAGTGCCGCTCCATGCTGAACCAAGAGCCATAACGCTCCTCTAAAGTAGCGTTATCGTCATAATTTGCTTTGGCAAGTGCACGCAAATTCGAATATTCACCAGAGAGAAGATAGCGCAGAGCAACACTGATAGCATCTTTTTGATATTCCCGGGAGCCGCACAACTCGTCGATAAAAGCTTCATAACGGCTTTCATCCCAACGGAAACGATCTACCGCTGTACTTACTTCGAGTAACAAATCTTCATTACGAAACCGCTGTTTGTCGGCATTGCGCGGCATTATCTTATTTCCTAGCCTTTTTATTTTTTTTTTGATTTGACTGAGCTTTAACTGGAGTAAAAGAGCCACAGTTTTTTATTTCCCGTGCCTCATTACCATAAATATCTATGAAAACGACCATTATGTTCTCACCAAAGCAATCCAGCGGGAAACAGGTTTTCCAGCCCATATACTGCATTTGGTGTGCATAAACCACCGCATTCATATCAAAAACTTTGCCATTGTAATCGTAATCAATCATAAGCATGGAAAAGGTTTCCAGCTCTCCTCGTGTATCTTTGCCGCGAAGGCGTGCGCGGCTTTCGAAAGACTTGATTTTCAGGCATGCTTCGTCACCACTTTTTCGTTTCGCAATACTGAGAGTCCAGTTCACTTTCGGTGGCTGTATGAAGTCAAACCCGACTGCATCAACTGTTTCATTTACCGCTGTTTCGTCATTTGGCTGCTGCAGTGCGGTAAATTCCCGGTGATGGAGCTCATTGATGATGGAATATGGAATACGTAGTGCATAGTAACGGATCCCACCTAAGTCTATATAATCCTGTTGAAAGTCAAAAACACCTCTGGGTGCAATAATAAAAAAGCGGCTTCCGATCTTTTTACCTACGGCTCTGTGGATATCTTCGATGGTTTCTTCATCAACTCGTTTGCCTGGATTTTTAATGTGATTAAAGACCAACACACTGGCGCCCCTGAATTTGCCGTCTAATTCCAGGCCGCCAATTTTATGGGGTTCATCCTTGCATCCGAACAATTGAAGGGCGAAGAAACGCCAGTCGCCCCACGGTAGTTTCTGTAGTGTGGAGAAGTCATAAAGACCAGCATTGTAAAGGGCAAATGGTTTTGGGTTAAGAGGTTTACCTTTGTTGCCAATGTTAGTTTTTAGGTTATGCATTCGTTTTTGAATAGTGTAAATTGCCAATTTGCCGCAATCTATGCCTATCCAGCGGCGATCTAATTTTTCAGCCACCGCACAAGTCGTACCTGATCCGGCAAAAGCGTCAAGGACTATGTCGCCCTCCTTTGATGAACTTTTTATTATTCTATCAAGGAGAGCTTCTGGTTTTTGGGTAGGGTAATCCACACGTTCATCAGCTTGAGAATTTACTGGAAAGATATCAATCCAAGTATCCGATGGGGAAACACCAGGGACATCGTCAACAAAGCGTTTGATACGAGCTACTCCATTTTTTGTATAATAAAGCTGGTTCTCTCGCTCATATTTTCGCATAGTTGCAATCGGGCAGCGCCATGTTTTATTAACGCCCTTCCATTCATAGGGATAACCGCCTCCTCTTAGTCCTGTTCCAATCAAACTGCCGTCTGCAAATCGTTGTCCCTTTCTTGGGCCAGTCGTTTCGACATACTTATAACGCTCCTTAATATATTCAGGACTGTATGGAAGATATTGAGGGTTAAACACCGAAGCGGCACGAGAGTAGAAAAGGAGGCAATCGTGAACATTTGCGTAGATATTTGAGTCACTGTGTGCAGAAGTACGCTTCCAGACTATTTCGTTAGTGAAATTGCCTTCACCGAAAACATCATCCATGACAACTTTCATATAATGGGATTTTTTTGTATCAAGATGTAAGTAAATGCTGCCATTATCTGATAGTAATTCACGTAGAATTACCAATCTTTTCCGTAAAAACTCAATAAATTTAGCACCAGTAATTTTATCTTGATATACTTTTTCCCCAGAACCTTGAAAATCTTGTTTTGTAGCAAACGGTGGGTCGATATAGATAAGCCGTACACCCGGCGTACCATCTGCATTAACCAGTTTTCCTTCTTCTTTCATTTTGAGCAGGGTTTTCATTGCCTGCAAGTTGTCGCCAAAAATCAGTTTATTGTGCCAGTCGTTGCCGTTTTTGCCGAAGGTGCTGACCGCTTGCAGAGGCACGGCCATTGTATTGGCCAGGATATCCTCTTCCCGCTCCTTACCGTAGTAAACCAGCTCGTATTCACGCTTTTCCGGTGGGAACAAGATCCGGGCCCACTCACTAGGAAGCTTTTCTCCATGACGTAGAGCG
>Ga0099364_10012058_pt1 | contig 11712 bp, 11 predicted proteins | sample TergutTh196P3_FD_73070 | JGI IMG/M metagenome (GOLD analysis project Ga0099364, IMG submission 73070) | Microcerotermes parvus P3 segment gut microbial communities from Pointe-Noire, Republic of the Congo - Th196 P3 | ecosystem: Host-associated > Arthropoda: Insects > Digestive system > Gut ...
GTATCGATTCGAAATTGATCGAGAAGCAGCGACCGATAACCGCCTTTTTTCGAGCCGACACGTAATCGTACCGTTTCGGGAACCAACGGCATGGCGGTGCTTGCCCGGACCGTCAGCGTGAACGAATCGCCGCGACCGACCCGGACGTTGCCGTCGGCGAAACCGTCGACGACGATTTGGGATCGCCGCGGCCAATCTTTCGACGACAGCAGAATGTTCCGGGAAAACCAGAGTTCGGCGGTCTCGGCAAACGTTGCGCAAAGTCCGATTGCCGTGCCGACGACAAGCATTGCCGTCGCGCAACGGAAAGTCAAGCGACCGTACCGAAAGAATTTGCGGACTTCGACGCCTTGCAGGGATTCTTTCGCCCAATCGACGGTTCGTTCCATGAAGAGCGGTTCGACTTCCTCCTGCCGGGTTTCGTCGAACTCGACGGCGGTAATCAGCGACTCGTTCAGATCGGGAACAAAACGTTCGAAAACCGTTGCGAGTTGTTCGTCTCGAATCACGGCAAAGACGCGGCGACCGATGCGCAGCCAAAAGACGTAAGTTGTCAACGCGATCATTGCAAGGAGCAGACCCCCTCGAACGAGTTGTGGCGGTTCAAAGAACCGGTCAACGGCGAAGTCGATTCCGAGCATTAAAACGACGGCGATCAATAACGTAACGGCACCATCTACGGCAACGTAAGTCCGTAGCGACCGTTCGAGGCGGCGAATTTTTTGCTCAACGGGAGGAGGGAGTGCGGTCATGGTATTCGCCGAGACCACAGGTCCCGGCTCTGTTGGCGGCTCTTTGTGCCGAAAGGCTGGCACTGGCAGGCCCTTGGATTTACGAACGAAACCGACATTTCACGGTTTGGGCTGCCAGTATTGCTGATTTTTCGTCGATCTTCCTCTGCCTTCCATCCCATACACTTCATTACATCGACGATGAAAGTCCGACCCGTTCCGTCAATCGTCCGACTTCGCACACCAACCACACAGACACACGACCACTCAACGCCTTGCGTTATTATTCTACCATGACACCGACAAAAATCAATCCACGATTCAAGGAGCTGTCCAACTAATTTTTCGATACGCCAGTTATTCAATATCAATCTCCAAGATTTTCTTTTTATTCTATTGCCTGTCGCTGTTTTTTACGTGGGAATTTTTATTGCCATGATTGCATTCGGCATTATTGACGGCAAAATTTATTGGGGGCCAATGTCCGTTCATGCGTACTCTCCGAAGAATCCTTTGCCTTTCCACGTCTTTTTCGCTTATAGACACAATATCCCTTTGGGACAAATTTTCCCATCGGGAAGTACATTTCCGACTTCGACCGCGAAATCAAACGATTGCAAGGAAAAAACGACAAGTAGGCCGTCTGCCGCCGATGTACGGGTTGCCTTGTCGGCTGTCGCCGAATCTACCTGTCCCTTGCATGAAGATTAAAATGAATACGCTCAACAACGCCACAAACCGACAACTTGATGTGTCGGTGTTACGTTTTTCCCGTTTGGGGAACTGGTTCGTGATTATTAGCGCCTTTCGAAGGTCGTGGACGAGGACACCCTGTTGCATTTTGTATCCTGTCAATCATCGATCCCGTAAAATTTGACGGTTCCGTCTTCGGAGGCGACCATTGCGAGCTTGCCGTTTTCAGTAAAGTCGACGCCAACGACGGAGCCTTCACCGGCTTCCAGTTTTCGGATTTCTTCGCCGGTTTCGGCGTTCCAAAGGATAGCCGTTTTGCCGACGGAACCGGTCAGAACCCGCTTGGCATCGGCGGTGATCGCAACGGACGTTACGCCGCCGGCGTGTCCACCGAACTCCGCTTCCGGGGCATCCTTGGGCAGATGCCAGAGAACCGCTTTGCCGTCGATGGTTCCGGTCAATAACAGTTTTCCCCTTGAAGCGAATTGGGCCGTCCAAACGTCATATTGCAGATTGCGGAAAACTCCTGCTTCAAGACCCGTGTGAGCAACCCAATTGAAAGCCGCGTTACCTCGCTTGGTAAGAAGCCGAGTATTGTCCGGATAGAACAAGAAGTCGTTGCCAACGTTTGCACCTTTCGTTTCGCGTACTTTTCGTCCTGTCTGCGTATCCCAAAAAGCGACAACGGTGTTGCGGCCATCACCGGTTGCCGTAATCAATTGGGAGCCGGTTGAATTGGCGGCCCAACCGACGGCGTTTTCGACATTAACAAGCGCCTTGCCCGTGCTAATGTCCCAGAGGATGACATGCCGGTCCGGATTCTGGCGCGGTTTGTCCGGTGGAACGCCGAAGTTGTGTTTACCGTCGTCGAACTTTTCGAAAGAGGCTGACAGAATCCGCCTGCCGTTCGGCAACACCTCAATTCGCCGGACCGCCGCTTGGTGGCCTTCCAAGCGTTTGAGCAGTCTGCCGCTCTCGGTGTCCCACACGGCAATCGTCGGATCGGCCCAGCCGCCGCTCGTCAGGATGCGGCGTCCATCCCTTGTCATCCGAATCGGACTGACGCAATAATTGTATCCCGTCATTTCGTCGATTTTTTCGCCGGTCTCGTTGTCCCAAAAGATGGCATTGTCGTTGAACGAAATCGTCAGGTATTCCTTGGCCCCGGCGTCGAAGGCGGCACGATTGACGCCGCTTGCCAACTGGTCGATTTTTCGTACCCATTCTTGTTTCTGCAAGTTGCCGAAGTAAACGTTGCCGAGTTTCGAGACCAACATAAAAAACGAATTGTCCTTCGAGAAGGCGACGGAGTCGAACAAGCCGTCTCGAACCTGCGGATCGTTCGGCGCAACGAGCGGCAACGACGCGATTTTTCCGATGACGGGATTCGGCGGCGGTCCGGAATTGCTCGATGAACCGCCGGACGCCGCAGCTCCGGTTCGCCGTGGCATAACATGTGTGTCCCATAGAACGGCAATGCTCGGAGCAATCAGCATGGCGACCGCACCATCCTGGTTGAAAGACACCGAATTGATCGGTCCGCCGAGTTTATCGTACCGTTTCGATTGTCTACCGGAATTTATGTCCCAAAAAATCGCGGTCCCGTCGTCGTCTCCGGTCAGAAGGTGTTCGCCCTTCGGATGGAACGCCACGGACAGCACCCGACCGGAATGACCTTCCAGTTTGTGTTGCATTGCTCCCGTTTCGGCGTTCCAGAGGATTGCCGTTTTGTCCGCTGCGCCGGAAAGCACCCAATGTCCGTCCGAACTGACGGCGACCGGCGTCACGAATCCGGTGTGGCCTTCAAAGACCCGGAGGACATTTCCCGTCAGCGTGTCCCGCAGGGCAACTTTGTTGCCTTCGTAGCCGGAAGCGTTGAAGCGACCGTCGCCGCTGAACGCAACGATCTCGGCTCCGCTGGTATTGCCCTTGAACGCTTTCTCCTTACGTCCCGTTATGTTGTCCCAAAGGATTGCTTCGTTGTTGTGTCCCCAAACGAGAACAAAACGTCCATCCATTGAATACGCCACGCTCCGTGCCGCCGTGAACGGACTGCGGTAGACTTTCGTCAATCCCGCCGGAATCGGCGGCGCGTCCTTATCGTACAGCGAGACGATTTCGCCGGACTCTTCGAGGTGTTGCTCTCCTGAAATTTTGTCCGACTTGATCCTTTCGACGAACTCGACGTGCTGATTGCGAAGATAGGTTTTGTCCGCCGTGCTCAGGTCTTCCAACTTGATCGTGAATGTTCTGGAACCGTCTTCGCTCCGTAGCGTAACGACACCGCCTTTGAGTTCGACGAACGTTGCTCTGGCCCTTTTTCCGGCACTGTTTGTCCAGGTCCTCGGTTCGTAAGCGGAGTCCTCGGCGGAAAGAATCGGTATTCCGGTCAATGACAGCACAAGGCAGACGAGAAAGCGTCGCATGGCACCTCCGATTGAGGCAAAGGGTTTCAGAAAACGATCGTCCAAACGGAGGGGAAGGGATCAAATGCGGCGTATCAATCGTTTCGACTCTCTTTCATTCGTTCAGTTTCAGCGTGAAACTTTCCGGCAAACGATCAATATACCATGCCCCGAACATCAGACGCAAGGACGAAATCCCCTTTCACAAGCAGTCCGCCCTCGTTCTTCCGATCTTGCGACAAGGCCCCCAAAATGGTATCTTGCAGGAATGAAACACGTTTTCGATTATGCGGTTTATCTGGTGGTGCGGATTCTTTTTTGCGTCGTTCAAGCCTTCGATCTCCAGACGGGGCAACGGCTGGCGCGAGGAATGGCCAAATTTTTTACCGACGTGTTTCCCGTCCGGGGCCGACTGCTGGAAGAAAATTTGCTGACGGCGTTTCCGAATCTGACTCCCGAAGAACGGCATACCCTGATTTTCAAGATGTGGGAACACCTCTTTCTGATGGGCCTGGAAATCGCTTGGGTGTCCCGTAGGATTCGTGACACGAATTGGACGGAGCATATCCGTCTGACCGGGGTGTTGCCATTGATGAGCCTGTTGCATCAGGACCGGCCGATTCTCTTGGTTACGGGACATTTCGGCAACTTTGAGCTTGGCGGCTTTTCGCTCGGCATATTGACGTACCCGACATATTCCGTGGCGAGAACGCTGGACAATCCATATTTGGACCGATTCATTAAACGGTTTCGTGAATCGACGGGACAGTTCCTGATCTCGAAAAACGGCGGCGCCGGCGACATCGTTCGAGTTTTGGAAGGTCGCGGTGTCGTTGCGTTCCTTGCAGACCAGTCGGCGGGGCAGAAGGGGTGTAAAGTCGATTTCTTCGGCAAACCCGCGTCGACGTTCAAGGCCATCGCCCTCTTGAGTTTGCAATATAACGCCCCACTGGTCGTTTGTTATTCCTTACGTCGGGATAACGAACCGCTCCAATTCGATATGCACATTACTGGAATTCTTGATCCGTTGTCGTTGCCGCCGGAGATACAAAACGTCAAGGATATGACACAGTGGTACACCAAAAAACTCGAAGAAGGCATCCGTCAACACCCCGAACAGTATTGGTGGATCCACCGGCGCTGGAAATAAACGATAAACGACCAACGCAAACTCATTGTTCGCCATGCAAAGAATCTTCTTGATGTTCCTTATCGTACTCGGGTGTTCGGCTGCCCTTGCTCAAGACACTGGGGCCGATCAGACGACCGAAGGGGTCGTTCGAGCGCCGCGAGCCGAACCGGTCAAGCGATTTGAGGGAAGCGGTAGTCCGGTCAATTCGGTCGCTTTTTCGTCGGACGGCAAATTCCTGTTGACGGCGAGCGGTGGCCCCGGCGACGACAACACGGCAAGAATCTGGAATGTCGAGACAGGAAAGGAGGTCCAAAAATTCACCGGACACACCGACCGCGTCAATCAGGCGGTCTACACACCGGACGACAACCGGGTATTGACGGCGAGCGACGACAAGACGGTCCGTGTTTGGAACGTCGAAACCGGCAGAGAGGTGTTCAAACTTGCGGAGCATCTCGGTGAGGTCAAAGGCGTCGCGGTGCATCTCGGTGGCGATGTTGCGGTCTCCGGCAGTCGGGACTGCACGTTCACTCGTTGGGACTTGAAGACGGGCAAGGCGACCGGAATGAAGCAGGCGCACCGAAGCACGGTCATGGCTATTACGTATTCCAAAGACGGCAAATTCATTCTAACGGGTAGCCGTGATATGACGATCCGCCTTTGGAATGCCGAAACAGCGGTCTGGCTCGAAGAGTATGGCGGAAAATCAACCGACGACGGACACACCGGATCGGTTTCTTCCGTTGCGATGTCGCCGGACAGTAAAATGATCCTGTCCGGCGGAATGGACAACACGGTCCGGCTCTGGGAAACGGCGACCGGTATCCAATTACTCTGTACGTGGACGACGATCAGGCAACCGGTTTACTGCGTGGCCTTTTCGCCGGACGGCACGAAAATTCTGGCAGGCAGCGGCGACTTTATGGCGCGCGTTTGGGACATCAAGACTGGCGAGGAACTGTTCCGCATCCGGGGCGATGGAATGCAGACGCCTCTCGGCGTCGCCTTTTCTCCCGACGGCAAGCTGATTGCAACGGGTAGCCGCGACAAGGTCGTTAGGCTCTGGAAAGTTCCTCCATTTTGAGGGGGTCAATCGGTGCAGGGAGCAGCCATCGGGCAACACGTTTCAGTAACGCCGCTTCGAGTATTGATGGCACGGGAAGGATTGGGGATTCCCGTGTTTGTTCTGATCTTTACGCATCGGCGCAAATCTCTCTCATGGCGGTGTACGGGCCGAGCGTTCGGGTCTTCTCGACAATTTCTGTGACGAATTTTTGGAATTTCGCTCCTTCGGCGGCGCTGATCCAGGAAAAGTGGACCCGGTTGATGTCGATACCGAGCGTGTTGAGGAGCTCACAAAACAAAATCCAGCGGCGGCGGGCGTGGAAGTTGCCGCTCGTGTAATGGCAGTCGCCCGGATGACAGCCACTCACCAGCACACTATCCGCTCCGTTTTCGAATGCCTTCACGATCAAATTGAAGTCGATCCGGCCTGTACACGGCAAACGGATGATCCGAATGTTCGGCGGGTACTCCAAGCGACTCGTTCCGGCAAGGTCTGCTCCAAGGTAGGTACACCAATTGCAGACAAACGCGATGACTTTCGGTTCGAATTTCGCGGCGGAGGGTGAAGAGGAATCCATGGTTGTCGGTAAAAAGAAGGGTATTTGACGGCGGAAAACTTTACTGATTCTACCGTAGCGATTCCGTTCGGGCAAGGAACACGGGACCATTCCCACGAGGATTGCAAAGTGCGAAAGGTAGGCAGCCGATCGCCGGGCGGCTGTCTACCTTTCAGGCGTTGCAATTCTCCTGAGAATTCAGTGAAAAGCATTTGACATAGCAGCGGTTTTTTGATGTGCGGGGAAAGACCATTGTACAATCTGTCGATTTCCTATCGGCGATGGCACGATGGTGGGGGGGCCTGTACGGGCCTTTTGGTGCGTTGGAGCAACCGCGCGATGACCCAGTTCCCATCCCCTGCCAAATTGGCAGGCCGCCTTTTTCGGCGAATCTGCCGAACTCCCCTCCAAACAGCAAGTTACGCCACCATCGGCTTTTCGGCGCGAAACTTGCATCACCCTCCGGCGAAATAGTCTAGCCTGTCAAAGAGGAGTTGGAAATTAGGAGTTAGGAGTTGGGAGGAGCGGGACGCAATCGCCCTGTTCTTCCAACTCCTAACTTCTAACTCCTAACTCCTTACAACCCCTAAGGAGTTCACCAAGTGTCCAAGAAAATGTCGTTCGATGATGCCGCCCGACAACCCATTGCCGTCGGAGTCGGTAAACTCGCCCGTGCCGTCAAAAGCACGCTCGGTCCAAGAGGTCGAAACGCCGTCCTCGACAAAGGATGGGGCGCTCCCAAAATCACAAAAGACGGTGTGACCGTCGCCGAGGAAATCACACTGAGCGATCCCGAAGAAAATATGGGCGCCCAACTCGTCAAAGAAGCCGCCTCCAAAACAAACACCGTCGCCGGAGATGGAACAACGACCGCCACCGTCCTCGCCGAGGCCATCTACCTCGAAGGACTCAAAATGGTCGCCGCAGGAGCCGATGCGATGGCCATCTCCCGCGGTATCTCCAAAGCCGCCGCCGCCGTCTGCGAAGCCGTCACAAAACAGGCAACGCCCGTCAGCGAAAAAAACAAAAAGGAAATCGAACAGGTCGCCGCCATCGCCGGAAATAACGATCCGACCATCGGCAAAGTCCTCGCCGAAGCCTTCGTCAAAGTCGGCAAAAACGGCGTCATCACCGTCGAAGAAGGAAAACAAGCCGAAACCTACGTCGAAGTCGTCGAAGGAATGCAGTTCGATCGCGGGTTCCTCTCGCCGCACTTCGTGACCAACGCCGACGATCAGACCGTCGAGTTCGAAGACTGCCTCGTCCTGATTCACGAGGACAAAATCTCGAACGCCAAGGCGCTGATTCCGCTCCTCGAAGCCGTCAGCAAACAGAGCAAGCCGCTGTTGATTATCGCCGAAGACATCGAAGGCGAAGCCTTGGCAACGCTGGTCGTCAACAAGTTGCGCGGTACGCTCCGGGTCTGTGCCGTGAAAGCCCCCGGTTACGGCGACCGCCGCAAGGCGATGATGGGCGACATTGCAACGCTGACCGCTGCCACCGCGATTTACAAGGACCTCGGTGTGCAACTCGAAGCCGTCAAAATGACCGATCTTGGCCGTTGCAAGAAGATAACGGTCGATTCCGAGAACACGACGATGGTCGGCGGTGCCGGTAAAAAGGCGGACATTGACGGTCGAGTCGATCAGATCAAGCGGGAGATCGAAACGACGACCAGTTCTTACGACAAGGAAAAACTCCAGGAGCGGCTGGCGAAGTTGGCCGGCGGCGTTGCCCAAATTAACGTCGGTGCCGCAACGGAGACGGAACTCAAGGAGCGTAAATATCTGTACGAAGACGCTCGTGCCGCAACGAAGGCTGCTCTCGAAGAGGGCATTGTTCCCGGCGGCGGCGTTGCCTTGCTCCGTAGCGACAAGGCTCTCGACAAGTTCGAAGCGGTCGGCGACGAGACTTTCGGTGTGCAGATCGTCAAGAAGGTATTGGATTCGCCGGTCCGTTGCATTGCGGAGAACGCCGGAATCGACGGTGCCGTTGTCGTCAATCGCATCCGTCAGATGAAGGGCAAGAACGATGGTTACGATGCCGACCGCAATGTGTACTGCGACCTGTTCGATGCCGGTGTGATCGATCCTGCCAAGGTTGTCAAGGTTGCTCTGACGAACGCCGCCAGTGTTGCGGGGTTGCTGCTGACGACTTCGTGTATTCTGACGGAGATTCCGAAGAAGGAAGTCCCCGCCGGTCCTCCGGGAGGCATGGACCCCGGAATGGGCGGCATGGGAGGAATGGGCGGTATGGGATTCTAATGCCGTATCAGAGCCGCAATCGTAAGATTGCGCACGTCGTCATCCCCGCGAAGGCGGGGACCTAGGCGAAAGACATTATTGTTGCCCGGCTCTCTAGGCCCCCGCTTCCGCGGGGGTGACGGAGATTTTTGGCACAAAACCAACAAACATAGGAGTTCTATATGCTGGACGTAGGTGTGCTAAACGCTTTTTATGTGGTGTTGGCAATTGCAATACTGTTCCCTCTTTTGTTGATGTTTTTCCCACGAAGTAGTCCTATGATGCGGCTTGCAATGGAAGGACAGGAAAAATGGCTGGCACAACAGGACAAATTGATGGAAATGTTGTCAAAGCATACGGACGCAGTCGATGGCCTGCAACGCCAGATCGACGACCTGAAACGCGAATTGGAGGAAATGAAAAAACAATCAGAGCCGCAATCGTAAGATAGCCATGTCAAGAAAAAATGAGATGATCACACCAGCCGGACATATTTCGCCGTTTGAGCAAATCAGACGAACGAACGATGCCGGTATGGAGTTTTGGTCCAGCCGGGAGTTCGCTGCCGTTCTGGGATACAACGACTACCGCAACTTTGAAGCGGTTATCGAAAAAGCGAAACTCGCCTGTTTTAACAGCGGACAGCAGGTCAAAGACCATTTCGGTGACGTCACCGAAATGGTCACGATTGGAAGCGGAGCAAGACGCCCACTCAAAGTGGTAATGCTTTCTCGGTATGCGTGTTACCTCGTTATTCAGAATGCTGATCCCGCGAAGGAAATCGTTGCACACGGTCAGACTTATTTTGCCGTCCAAACTCGGCGGCAGGAACTTGCCGACAAGGAGATGGAAAACGAGCGGCGGCTTGTACTTCGGGACGAAATACGGCACCACAATACCCAGTTAGCCGATGCTGCCAAAGATGCGGGAATTGTTGAGCCGAGAGACTATGCCATTTTTCAGAATCACGGCTATATGGGGCTTTACGCAGGGATGACTCAGACGGACATTCATCGACAAAAAGGGTTAAAAAAGAGTCAAAAAATTCTCGACCACATGGGGAGTACCGAATTAGCCGCCAATTAATTCCGGGCGACGCAGGCAGAGGAAAAGTTGCGGCGTGAAGGAATCAAGGGAAAGGAAAAAGCCAACCGAACTCACCGAGAAGTCGGTGAGACCGTGCGAAAAACAATCCGAGAACTGGGCGGCACAATGCCGGAAGATTTACCCACTGCCGAAAGCATCAAAAAACTTGAAGTCCAAAAAAGGAGGCAGATAAAAACAGAATAGAAAAAATAATCAACATCACAGAGCCGCAATCGTAAGATTGCGCAAAACCGCCCCGAAGGGGCAAGATACCTAGCCCAGGGCAAGCGGTACTCCGCGCCGCCCTGGGGACAGAGGCCCCCATAAAACAAGCCGCCCCAACGGGGCAAGATAAAATTATCGTGCAGTATCTTGCCCTTACAGGGCGGCTGAAAACTATTGTTGCACATTAACCCAGGGCGGCGGCGAGTACGCCTTGCCCTGGGCTAGATAGGAAGCCCTTACAGGGCATTGAAAGAACGGTTTGTACGGTAAGGTTTAGGCAACAAAAATACCAGCAATCCACAAGTGCTATGAACCCTAAAACCTTTATTCCGATTTTATTGTTCCTGTTCTTGGCATTGAGCGGGGGCAGCGCATTGTGCGAAACAAGCAAGGAGAAAGCAAGAGACGACTACACCATACTGTTTAACTTAATAAATGAATCCAATGCAATCACTTCCAAGGCAATGAATGAATACAGTGCCATCAATTCCAAGGCAATAAACGAGTACAGTAGGACAAATTTCACCTTCGTTATGACATTGCACTGCCTGTTGTTTATCTATATTACCTTTGCCATTGGATATGCGCAGAAAATCATCTTCAAACAGCAACGCCAAATCGACGACCTGAAACGCGAATTGGAGGAAATGAAAAAATGTTAAAGACTCTGCAAGTTGAGATTATTCATCCGAAGGCGGAGCGAATTTTGAAGGAATTAGCCGCTGTGGAATTGATCCGTATCGGAAAGCGGGAATCGTTTCGGACTCGGCTCGACCGATTGTCGCAAAGTGTGAAACGGCATCAGGAAAAACACGGCATGCCGGAACCGATGAGCATGGACGAAATCACAACGGAAGTCAAAAAAGCCAGAACGGAACGTTATGCGAAACGGAAAAAGAATTAAAATCGTTGTCGATACGAACCTGTGGATCAGTTTCCTTATGTCGTTACCGACCGAACAACGATTACGGTGTTTGCTCCTTGCCGATAAGATCGATATTTTGTTTTCGAGAGAACTTTTCAATGAACTGGAAACGACGGCAAAAAGACGAAAATTCCGCCGGTATTTTGATACGGTGCAAGTCGAAGCGCTCCTTCAGATGCTCGTTGAAATCGTCGAGATTATCGATGTGCGTTCGGTAGTCGAAAATTGTCGTGATTCCGAAGACAATTTTCTCCTTGCCTTGGCACAAGACGGTGGTGCCGATTACCTGATTACCGGCGACCGCGACCTGTTGACATTGAAAAAATTCGGACAAACGAAAATCGTTACAATAAATGAATTTGAAAAAATATCGAACACAGAGCCGCAATCGTAAGATTGTGGAAACGCAAATTGGAGGAAATGAAAAAAGGTAGGCAACCGACCGCCGGGCGGTTGCGTCGGCGATAGCCGACTGGTGCGGAGTACCGCACGTTGCCGCCCGGCGGTCGGCAACCTACCCTTACGATAACCTTTAACCAACCTCTTAAACTTTAACCTTAACAGGAGACGAACCCATGTCGAAGAAGATCAATCTGAAACCTTTGGATGATCGCATTGTCGTTCAGCCGTTGGAAGCCGAAGAGAAGACC
>Ga0099364_10012059_pt1 | contig 11712 bp, 6 predicted proteins | sample TergutTh196P3_FD_73070 | JGI IMG/M metagenome (GOLD analysis project Ga0099364, IMG submission 73070) | Microcerotermes parvus P3 segment gut microbial communities from Pointe-Noire, Republic of the Congo - Th196 P3 | ecosystem: Host-associated > Arthropoda: Insects > Digestive system > Gut ...
TGAACTGGTGTCGCCTAAGCTGCGTCTTGACGAGATATCACATCTTGAAAATGTCATAAACGCCGTATCCAAAAAGCGGGAGCCACCCGATAGCAAGCTTTATGTTATCGACGATTCATGCAGCAACCACATCCATGTCAATGCCGGGAACATGTCCAATACGGCAAACGGGATGGATAACCCGCTCGTCCGTCTGTACGCGAACTATTTCGTCGCGCAAGATGTTGTGCATAACGCGTTTGCCGTGGATCCGGACAGAAACCGGTTTTGCAAGAAGCTCGACGCCGGCGCGGTAGACAATGCGATGAGCGCGACGGACGGCGAGTCGAGGCTTAACGCGTTTATCCCTATTGATCCTGAAATCGATGAGCGGGACAGATTCATGGCCCTCAACTACTGCTCGCTGACAAACCCCGGCACGGTCGAGTTCCGCCTCTACAACGGCCTTGATGGTTTTTCAACACAGCAAATGAAAGCAAACGCGGCCTTTTCGGTCGCCCTGACGACGGCAAGCAGGCTCAATGTAAAGCTCCCGCCCCTTATGAGGCTGGGAGAGTCTCCGCAGCAAACGATGGACAGTTTTCTCAGCGCCATCGGTTTGGGCGGGGAGCAGTATGCTCAGACGCGCGGCATGATAACGGGCAAGTTGAGCCCGCAGCCCCAGCTTGCGACGCCGGAGTTTTTAAAGTACCACGATAACTACACAAAATACACAAACGGGCTTGAACTCGAAGGCGTAAGCTACTCGTTTTTTGACAGGGAAATGACAAACGACCCGGCAAAAGCGGCAAGTTCGCTCCTTCAAATTCAGGCCGCCATAGCTAAGGACGTCCCCTCGCGCGAAAAAAGAGAGGTTGACATGCTCTCATGGATGCGCGGACAGTATGCCGAACTCAATAAGCGGCTAGAAGCGAATGAAATCGAAGATATTGACGCCTGGAGACTGGAACGTGACAGCTTTGAGAACATCCTTGGGCAAAGCGGCGCCGCGAATGACTATCAGTATGAAAATCTCGCGGATGGGAAGCTTGAAAACGAAGCGCAAAACGCGGCGTATAAAAATGAGAAACTAAGCAAACTTGAGACTGATTTTTTGCTCTCATTACCAGCCGGGGATTTTGAGAAAGTAAAACAGGCGTATTTGAGCGCCGGCGCGATAACAGACGGGATAGACGCTCAGTTTAACGCAGAGCAAGCTAAGCTTGAGACATTCCGGGACTCCGTAGTGAAAGTAAAGGATACGCATACAGTGACGCCCGGTAAATATGGGCAGATGGATTATGAGGCAAATGAAGGCGTCAACCCCGAATACTCGAAAACCGTCTGCAGTGAGATGGAAAGCAACATTCGTCAGTACTTCAATATTGACGAGAACGAAAACGTCAAAATTCAATCTCCGGACGCCTATATAAAAATGATCGACGCCGAAATGGACCGGCTTAAGCAGGAACAAATCAAATGCACAGACCCTCAAAAAATAAAGGAGGAGCAGCTCCGGCGTCAATCGGTGGCGGAAATAGCCGACTATGATAAGGCCCTCGCAAGCGGCAATGCTGTGACTGTGCAGGAACTGGAAAGCTTTGAGCGCAATTTTGCGGATATGAGTGAAATCGAAGTGTTTTCCTTAAACGAGACCAAGACCGAGCTCGTGGAAAACACGCAAAGGATAGAGATGTCGTTTGACGATTTTGTAGACGAAGTCACAGGCGGCAAGAAAAAACCCCCGGCGGCCAGACAGAACAAAGCCGTCGGCCAGGTCAAACAAGCGGAAAACGTGAAGAAGAGTATGTGAAATTCACGTGTCAAGGGGACGGTTCTCTTGACACGTTCAAGAGCTAAAGTGTTCACCATTGAACCTGTCAAGAGAACCGTCCCCTTGACACGTATAAAATGCATCTACAATGCAGATACATTTTTCTTTCGTACCCTATTGACAAGAGTCTAAGGGCACAATGCGTTGATAGGGACGATGTAAACACCGTCGTCTCTGCGATGTGCCAGCCCTCCGCCGGTAATAACGCAAAGGGATGCGGGAGCTTTCCCCCCCTCGGAGCCAATCCTGCTTTTTAATGCCAGAAGAGACGACACTCCTTCCTCTACACGATGCTCTCCGAGTTTAATTTCAAATGCGGTCCAGGTTCCGCTCTTAGTTTCGATGATTACGTCAGCTTCATAATTGTTGCTATCGCGATAATGATATACAGTCCCGTCCAGGTAATCCGAATATGTCATCAAGTCGCGTATGCATAGATTCTCAAACAGAAAACCAAATGTATTGAGATCATATTTCAGGTTCTCAGGGCCTATTCTTAGCGCGGAAACCGCGAGGGACGGATCGGTAAACATACGCTTTGGCGATGTTCTGACCCTTGCCCGCGACCTTATGTCCGGTTGCCAACCCGGGATTTCCTCAATGACAAATAAGCGAGATAAAGCTGAAACATAAGAAGTAATCGTATTCGGCGCCGCTGATTCGCCATCCTCGAGAAGATCGCTGCGCAAAGTGGCGTTACTTACTATCGTGGAATTGTTTCGCGCAAATGAGCGCAGCAGTTTTTTTACTCTTTCGGGATCGCGGCGCACATCGTCGACCTGTGACATGTCTGTTTGGGCAATGGCTTCAATATATTGCGCTGGAATCACAGAAGCATCATCCTTGGGGACATTGAGATTGGCCGGCCATCCTCCGCGGCAAGCCAGTTCAATAAGCTCCATCAAACTGATATCGCTGATCGACGGTTTTATTTCCTTTCCGACCAATATATCCGCCAGCGAAACTTTTCCGGTGGACACACCTGCTTCAAACAATGACATTGGCCTCATCTTGACGCGGGCAAATCTGCCGGCCCCACTGTGCAAAACATCGGATATCAGCGGTTTTGTAGATCCCGTCAAAATGAACCGGCCGCGTTTCTGTTTTTGATCGACCTCAAATCGCACCGCATCCCAAAGACTCGGAACCTCTTGCCATTCATCGATCAATATGGGTTCTTCTCCTTCAAGCAGCAACGCGGGATTAGCTTTGGCAGTTTCTTTATAATCGATGCCGGCAGATGGATTCATAATATATCTCGCCGTATTTGCGTGCGCAAGAGCGGTCCAGGTTTTACCGCACCATTTTGGCCCCTCTATCAAAACGGCGCCAAAAATGCGTAAATACCGCTCAAGTTTATGGTCTAAAAGACGGGGCATGTAACCATTTTGTACTAAGGGCATTTCCAACCTCCAGGCTGCTTGCACCATGATTGCGCAAAATGCAGGAGTTCCGTTGCGCAAAATGCAGAAGTTTCGTTGCGTGATTTGCAGGAGTTCCGTTGCGCAAAATGCAGAAGTTTCGTTGCGTGATATGCAGATTATATGTGATGAGGTCACATTTGTCAAACGCATATTTCAACACTTGTTTGAAAAATGAATTGAAATAATTGATATATTCAAGCCGCTATTGTATAATTTGAACTCGCGGCGGCAGTGCATAGAAAAAAATTTTTGAGCTATAACCGCTTTTTTTGTGTATAATAATATAGTATACCAATATAGGCGGTTTGAATAAAAATGGAGGTAAACAAAAATGTCAGGAACACCTACGGATAACACGAGGGCTGAGGGCCGGTTGAGAGGCGAGCTCGCCCGGCTTAACAGGCTTTTCGCGGAAAATGAAACTTACAGGCTTAATTACGATGACTTCTCCCAAGAGATCTGGAACGACATGATGAATCTGTACTATGTCGCAACCGCGCCCGACCCCCTGGCCGCCGTCGTGGAACTATACAGGACCGACGCCGCGATTGCCGAGGCCAGGGAGAGGGAGCGCCGGGAGTTTTTAAGGATTATCGGCGAGGACGACAGAGATACGATTAACGTACTGCTCACGTCTATGCAAGAGACTTTGGGCACGCTGATAGAAAATAATGTCAACATAGACACAGGCTTGGCGAGGGGCATTTTCGATGATCTTATGGATGCCGAAGAGCTGACGCCGGACGAGCTGACAGCCCCCGTCGCCGCGAGGGGCAGACGAAGAGGCCGGACAGCGCCTACGCCCGCCCCCGCCGAGGAGCCGGTCAAGAGTGGCGCGCAGGGCGAGCAGGAAATGACATTTGAAGCCTTCCTCAGCGATGTGGCAAACGCCGGGGCGGAGCGAAGGGAGCAGGCCGCCGCGGAAGTCGCCATAGCCGACGAAGTGCATCGGCTCATGAAGGCGAAGCATCTTGCAAATGAGGAAAAGGTCAACAGACAGGATCGCGAATTCTTTGAGGGCGTCAATCTCAGGGAGGACTTTGCCCCGGCTAAAGTCAGCAATTGTAGGACGTTGGATAGGTCGACCACAAGGGTGAACTTTGCCCAGATGTATATGCTGTCCAAGGGCGACAGCTTAAGGGTGATACTCGCCGACACGCCCGCGGCCCAGGCACTGCGCAAGCAGCGCGGCGCGGAGCTGATGGAAATACTGCATGGCGGCACGGAGAGGGTCGGGCAGTTGTTCGCGGATATAAGCGCGGCATTGGCGAGGCATCCCATACCCGACGTGTCAAATGACGCGGCGCTGTGCAGAAACAGGGACGAGATTTTCTTCCTGTACGCAGCGGGCATTAATTTCTCGCAGGTCATGGGAAAACAGGACAACATCCCGGTGAGGGACGCGTACAGGAACGCGGCAGGGGAAAATTACGACCGTGGCGAGACGGCGTTTCGAAGGCTGATGTTGCTGCAGACGGAAGGCATCGTTGGGCGGATAAACGTTATGACATATGAGGACTATTCCCCAAGCATAGCCAACCCGGACACCAGGGACCTGCCGAATAGCTCCAGGAGCGGGGCGCTTTCCGAGAGCGACTACTATCTCAAAAACAAGCAGAGGATAAATGAGTTGTTACAAACGGGAGTCCCCATGGGGGACGGTCCCCCGGTGGATGAAGCGGAAGCCGTCAGGATCAAAGTTGAAGCGAATGAAGCTTATCTTTTTTCAGGTATTGCCGGCAGCGCGCAGGAGACGGCCCAACTGCGGGAGACCCTCCCTAAGGGCCCCGAACAGGTAGCCCTTATGCGCGAAGCCCTAACGGAGGTGCAGCAGAGCGACGAGCGCCTGCTTGCGACCGAGCAGGCTGTGAGGGCCGCAAACGCCAACAGGCGCGCGATCTACGACGGCGTGGTGTCCTCCGCGCTGGCTGCGCCGGAAGGTGAAGTCGGGAATGTCAGCGGGCGCATAGATGCGGAAATGCTCCTTTTTCTGATGGAGCAGCCGGGCGGGCAGGAGTTCATGGACGCGCTGGACGAGTTGGACCGAGGCCTCAAGACCGAGCGCACCATCAACAGGGATAATCTTTTTAATATAAACGCCGAGCTGTCCAAAGCCTTCAAGAAGGCGATGGAAGCGGGGGAGAACTTGGTGTATAAGCACATCGACGAAAAGCAACAAGCCATAAAAGACGCCAAGCCGCAGATTTTGATAAACACCAAACCCGCCGACCTGCGTGACCTAAAGAGCAGAAAGGCGGCAGGCGAGGCTCTAAGCAGGAAAGAGAAGAAATTGCTGTTAAGCTGCGAAAAAGCGGAGAATGACTACGCGAATGAGCGCGAAGCGATAGACAAAAGGTTCAAAGAAGGCGACGCGATGATCGCCCTCCTTGGGAAGCAGGTCGAGAAAATGGTCTCAAACAGAGGGTTTATCACAAAAACGGTAATGGAGATGTATGATGAGCTGAGCTCCGACGAAGCGGTTGAGTTTAATGGCAAATCCTTTGAGCAGCATATGAAAGACAGGCCGATGAACCTGATCGACGTCTCCGATGCCAAAGGCATGGACGAGGGTAATGTAAACGATGTGTACCGCGTGGGCATAGGCGAGGAGGATCTCTTTGTAAAGCCGGGCCAGATGAAAGCTAATCTCAAGGTGAAATCCCCCGCAGCGTTAAACCAGCTCAAGGCATTGGGCGTAGTGGGGGCGGATGTGGGGCTCCGCGACGCGCAGGAGAGCGTATACAAGCTGTCCAACGACAGCGCGTTTCGTGACCAGGGTCAGCAGATGGTCGGCAAGCTGCTGGGTGTCGGCGTCATCACCCCGAGCCGCCTTGAGATGGACACAAAGACGGGCCTCGTATCGGCGATGAACGTGGCAGGGGGCCTTAGGGCGGACCAGTATATCGCGACAGCCGACGAGGGTAGTATGCAGCGCGCCAATACGGTCGTAAACACCGTGAGAACTCAAATCGAGGAGATACGGCAAGCCGCGCCGGGCACAAAGTTCGAGACCAATATCCCGAGCGGGGTCGTCGACCTGAGGAACCCGTCTCTGCAAAAGTCCGCGCTGGAGCTTGTCACGCTAGACTATATATGCGGGCAGTGGGACAGGCATACGCGCAACTTCTTCATCAAGCAGAACGAAAACGGCGAATATAACATAACGGGCATAGACAATGACAGCGCGTTCCCCATTAAACCGTGTACAAGGAAAGCGACGGAGATGAAGTCACTCATCCCCTTCGTGACGCCCGAGCTGAGAGAAAAAATACTGGCGCTGAACCCGGACGAGGTGGCAAACGCGCTCACAGGTGTGGTCGACAGGGCAAAAGAGGGCGCGACCGTGCTGAGCGAGCTGAAAAACCGTATAATAAAGCTCCAAAACCATGTAATGACAGTCAGAGACGTACCTGAAAACGAGCTGGGCGCCAACACTGTGGCCGAGCTGACAAAGCATAAAGACGCGCCCCTGAACTGGCTCAGCAGGGAATGTAACGTGAATAGATATGACTCAGCCCAAAGAGAGGTCGCCAACGCGCATAAAAAGCATGTGACCGACCCCGCATTAGGCGGCGGCGGCGCGGAGAGAATGAACACCGTAGGGGGGACACTATGAAAAACACCGCCATAGAATAAAAAAAACGTGAATGTTGTGAGGCGTTAAAGTATTTTCACATAATATAACCCCTAAATCCGCGAAACTTGAATTTATAATTGATAGGAGAGTAACATCATGTCAGGAACGAAGAGAAGAAATCAGTTAAACCCGGAAAACTACAAAACCCCGTTGCAGCGGGATGCGATACAGGAGAAACTGCTCGGCACTATAGAGCGAATGAAGAGCCCGACGGTGACGCAAAGCGATGAGGATGCATTTTTCGGCGGCATTGAGGACGCTGAGTACGCCCCAGCGCGTGTAAGCGGTATTTTCGGTCTTGAAGATAAGCAAAACCGCCTAACGATGGCTCGCCTGTATATGCTTAAGCAAGGCGTATCGCTTGAGACCATCTTTTCGCAGGATGAGGAGGCTATCAAGATAAAAAGGCAAATGGGACAGAACTTTCGCGATATTATTTTCAATGGTACTCCAACTGAGGTCAGGACGGAGTGGGCCGCCATGACAAAATGTTTAAATGATGTCGTCATACATCCCGCCGATCTCGTAGACGACCAAACATTCACCGACAATTACCTCGCCATGGCGTTTTATCGTGATGCTGCGCTTGCTCACAGAAGATCAATGGGGCAATCAAAAAAACCAGAGGAACGGCAGGCGAGCAATATCTGGGAACGGCATGTGGCTTTGGAGCGGGAGAATTTTTCTGCAACCTGCGAAGCTATGAGCGCGATAAATATGATTATGGATACTACCGCCCTCAAAATCACCGACGAATCCTACTCAAGCGCCAACAGCGCGCAGCGTGCCTCACTCGAGGGCGTCCTCCCTTACGCAGGCGCAGCGCCAAATGAAAAGAACTACAGAATATTTGTCGGATATGAGCTGCTCGAAGAATCAGAAGTATTTTTCAAATCGAATTTGACAAACGCCAACGTCCCGCTGCGAGAGCTTAAGGGCCTTGCCGCGCCTTTGGCGCAAGTATGGGAAAAGGATTTTGATTCGGAAAAGATGGGGATATATCCCTATGAGTACAATGATGTTTTTGAAGACCTTATGGATTTTGAGGAGCTTTCCTTAGATGATATAACAAGGCCCGAACTGATAACCAAACGAGAACAGCAACCCGAGCGCGACAGAGTCCAGACCATGCTGTTTGACAAGCTCCATGCCACGTATAGCGAGACGCAGGAGCAAAGTGATCTGGAGGCTTTCTATGGAGACATGAAGGACGCGGAGTTCGCGGAGTTCGCAGGACGCAACATGGCCGATATGCCCAAGCTTGAGGACCCATCCACGCGTCTGTCGCTGGCGCGCCTGTATATGCTCGCGGAAGGCGCGGAAGACGGGGTTTCCATGGAGGATGTTTTTTCGCGGGAAGAGGACATGATGGAGAAAAAGCGCGAATGTGGCGAAAGGTTTCGTAATATCATGCTTAGCCGCGATCCGATGGCGATAGGCGAGGCTTATGCAAAAATGGCGAAATATCTCATGAAAGCCGAGATTCCCGCCATTGACCTAAGTAATGACGCCTCGTTTGCGGATAATTACCTACAATCAAGGTTTTTGATAGAGGCCTCAACGGCTCTGCATCAGTCGATGGAATACCCGAAAGACCATGCCGATCTTACTAATCAAGCAACGGCCTTCATAGTCAGCTCATTCCGCGACAACCTCAATCCGGCTCAACTGGTGAAGTACGATAGATTTCACACGGGGATCGACAATATCTACAAGGCGGTCGTCACCCCCAAGCTCGTGGAGATACTCAGCGAAAACTACTCCGGCGCGAACAACGCAAGGAGAGACGGCGTCAATTACGGACTCGCAGACGTCCAAAACGGCCGCGTGAGTGAAAAGGCATTTTTAAACGCGGTCAATACGTCCGATAGTATAAAAAGCGCTAATAAAGAAAAGTTTTCCCAAGCTGCCGGAAAGGATTTTACATATCTGTTTTATAATATAGACACCAACACCGTTTCGCCCAAAGAACCCACCACCGTAGAAGAGAATAAAATCAAGGATCGATACCACCAACCCGACGCCCCCGCCCCCGCAAAGACCGCAAAGGAATTGCTCACTCTGAAAGATTTCCACAGGGAAGTTGAAACCATCAAGCATACAAAACATCAAGCGGAAGTACGCGAAGCCTTAAAGATTGAGGCCCAGAATATGGCGAAAGGCAAATCAAAGCAACCGCCACCGCAACACAATAAAAACTAAAGGGAGTGAAAGCATGAAAATTACGATCAATGGAGACGTTTATGCAGGTACCGCGGAGCAAATCGTGGTAGGTATGTGCGACGGCGGCTGGGGGCCGGACGATACGACCCCGCAGAAATGCCTCGAACATCTGCATGGGAACTATCAAAGACTGCTCGGCAAAAAACTCGAGTTTACCGGCAATGTGGAAGCGGACGCGAAAACCCTCTTCGACGCCTGGGCGGAAGCGGGAATGTTGGAGTATGCGTAATTCATAATTCATAATGCATAATTAGTTTGCGTGAAATGGCGTGAGCTATAGGGGCGGGAATTGCGTATATACATATAGCAATGCATAATTCATAATTCATAACTCAAGTTTCGCAGTAGCGAAACTTGAGAGGGATTAGGGACTAGGGGTTAGGGATTAGTCGGAAAATTAAAAACTTTGGTTAAAGGATTTGAGTGATTTTACAGCAAAACGGGGTTTTTACTCTTTCTACTGATCCCTAATCCCTAGTCCCTAGTCCCTTAAATGCAACAACTGCGAAACTTGAGTTATTATTTAGTAAAGTATATCACATGCCCCGCAGGGTTTCCACTCTAAGTTTGTAGAGGACGGGCTTGTCCGTCCCGTGCTCACGGTTCAATACAGCATTTTTGGTTGGTGGTCAAAATGACCACCAACCAAAATCGTAGGCAGCAGCAACACAAAATGAGAAATTACGTCAAAATGCGTAGTTCCTAAAAGGTCAAGATGAGTTTTTGGACGAAATTTTCATAAAAACCCTCTTGTAAATGCGCACATGCTATGATACGATAATCCGCGTGAAAGGCCATAACAAGGGCCGCAGCGTCCGTGGGGTGTGCAACCACCATCACGGCGAATGTAGGGAATCGTTAACCGCACACCTACAAACACGGGAAAACCCCGCCGCTACGACAGAGTCATTATATCCTTTGATAGGGATATTTTCAACACTGATTTTGTCGGGGTTGCGGCTGTGTTGAGCGTGTTGATACGCTAAAGAGATAAATTTTAGCGCGTAGGTAAGGCAAACGCCCCCTGCGCGCTTTTTGTTATGGCCTTCCGGATAAGCCCGGCGGGCGTGCAACAGCCCCCTTTATCTTAAAGAGGGCTGGGCAAAATGGGAGGAAGAAACAAAGTATGATCACAAAAAAATTATTCTCGAAAATTCTAGCGTGGACGCTCACGCTTGCACTCATGGTCGGCGTTATACCTTTTGCGGCTCAGGCGAACACTGACGGCTTAAAGGCGGCGATTACCACCTACACAGGCGGAACCGGTGCAACAGGCTCACTAACCGCAACCGCCACCGACGACGGCGACACCGTCACAGTCGAGGGAAGCGTTACAGGAGTGTCTGCGGGCCTCACCCTCGAGATACCCGCCGGCGTCATCGTGGACTGGCAGGCTACGTTAACCGGAATGGTATCAGAAAATCAGACGCCCCCTTCTATTCTCATGGTGTCCGGTTCGGGCACGTTGAACATCACCGGCGGAGAGATTGCCAACAATGCCGCCAATGAAGTCGCCGGCTATGCAATTGGTGTTGGAACGTCGCAGACGCCCACCATCCGCGTTAGTGGCGGAAATGTCATTGGCAAGGGTAACGCAGCGATTTTGGGCAGAAATGCCGCCATCTACGTTAGCGGAGGTGAAATCACATCAGGCCAAATGCACGCCGCCGACTACGGTGCTATCCACATCAGCACAAGCGGAAGCGTAACAGTCAGTGGTGGTACCATCACAGCGGATGGCAGTTCTCCTGCAATTAGTGGAGGTACCAATACCACCATCAACATCAGCGGAACAACAGCAGTACTTAAAAGCGGAAGTGGCGCAAGCGCAAGATTGTTTGGCAATACAACGGTAAGGCCGACTATCACAGGAAGCTACCTGTGGAGCACAAACGCAGACGGGAGTTCATCTCAAAAAGGCAGCAACGGGCAACTTTCCACAGATCCGTTTTTTACTACTACTTGGGGAAGCGTCAGGTATCTGGAAATGCAGCCCGCGGAAATCTCCGGCATCACCGTTACAACTGACCCGACCTTAACTTACACCCACGGCGACGCGCTCGACTTGTCGGCTCTGCGGGCAACCGTAACATACGATGACAATACGGAAGAGGTCGGCAAGAGTTACAGCGACCTCACGGGGTTAGGGTTTACGTTCAGCGTCGCCCATAACACACCGCTTTTGCATAACGCCCACAACGGCACGACCCTTCGATGGGTATAGTTTCCGGCGTCGGCGGCGGGCTGTTTGATCCCGACAGACCGATAACCCGTCAGGAAATGGCGGTCATGCTCAGTAACTATGCCGCTTTAAAGGGGTACGACATCCCCTCGCACCGCAGTATGCCGAATTTCACAGACCAATCACAGATTTCGGATTGGGCGGAAACGGCGGTAAGCGCGCTGAGCGAAGCGGGCGTACTCTCCGGCAGCAATAACCGGTTTTATCCGCAAAACAACGCAACTCGATCAGAAGTAGCAACAATGTTCCGCAACTTCATGAGGCTTGTCGCGGCAGACTGACGTCAGAAAACGTGTCAGGGGGACGGTTCTCTTGACACGTTCAATTGTGAATACTTTAGCTCTTGAACGTGGCAAGAGAACCGTCCCCCTGA